>Ga0247841_10000269_pt1 | contig 142456 bp, 147 predicted proteins | sample LaCruzMarch2015__2_FD_192410 | JGI IMG/M metagenome (GOLD analysis project Ga0247841, IMG submission 192410) | Freshwater microbial communities from meromictic Lake La Cruz, Castile-La Mancha, Spain - LaCruzMarch2015_18m | ecosystem: Environmental > Aquatic > Freshwater > Lake | place: Spain...
TTCTTTATGAACATGCTCATAAAGAACCTCGCGATCGTTTAATATTTTCCATGGTTCATTATCTCATATTTCTTCAAAAAAAGAAATAGTTTTCCTCCCGAAGACCCAAAATAAAAAAATTTAAAAACTGCTTAATTATTTTTTGTTGTCCTTGTTATATGTTTTGAATTGTGTTAAAATATCCACAGGTGGTGATGTCATGCGCGTCAATGTCAACAATTTATCTTTTGCTTACACCCAGAAGATCGTTCTCAACAAGCTTAATTTTAAACTTGAAGACGGCGAGTTTTTGACCATCATCGGCCGAAACGGTTCGGGTAAAAGCACCTTCATCAAATGCCTGCTGAAGATCCTGAAAGTCAGTGACAACTCCATCTTTTTGGATGACGCGGACATCAACGGCATCCGGAAATTCCAAAACGTCGGGTACGTTCCCCAAAGGATCGAATTCAGTTATGAATTCCCGATCACCGTCTCCGAAGTCCTGACCTCTTCGTATCTGAAACGCAAAGACGCTTATTACACCTCCGTCATCAACTCCCTGGACATCAACCAGTTTTACCGCGATAACATCAATACGCTTTCGGGCGGCCAGCTCCAGCGGATCTTCATCGCCCGGGCTCTGCTCAATAATCCGAAACTGCTGATCATGGACGAACCGACCGTCGGCGTCGATTCCGAAAACATCAAAGCTCTGGTCAAGATCCTGGGCGACCTGAAAGCCCGGGGAGTCACGATCATCATTTCGACTCACGAAGTCGATTTTGTCCGCGAACTCACCGATTACGTCCTCGCCATGAGCGAACTGGGCGATTATAAATTCATGGAGGCTGACCAATGGCAATGATCATCCTCACCAATATCTTTCAGAGTCTCATTGATTCGCCGTTTTACCGTTATGCTTTCTTCGCCGGCATCTGCATCGGGGTCTTGGCCCCGCTGATCGGAACCGTCGTCGTCATCCGCCGTCTGTCTTTCATCGCCGACACCCTCAGCCACTTCAGTTTGGCCGGCGTGGCCATCGGCGTCTTCCTCTCGAAACTGATCAATTCCGATTTCTTCGCTTTCGACCCGATCCTCATGGGCGTGGTCTTCAGCGTCGCGGGAACGTTCATCATTGAAAAACTGCGCGGTTTTTACAAGAACTACAAGGAATTGTCCATGCCGATCCTGATGAGTTTCGGAGTCGCCTTAAGCGGACTGTTCATCTATCTGACCCCCGGTATTTCCACGAACTGGACGACCGGACTTCTGTTCGGGTCGATCTACAGCATCAGCGGCCGAGACATCATCATGATCGTGGCTTTGAGCGCCGCCGTCATCATCCTGGCCATCGTTTTTTACAAAAAGATCGTTTGTTTGTGCTTTGATGAAGTCTATGCCCGGATCTCGGGGATCAACGTCAAATTCATTCAGCTGGCCATCACCGTCGTTTTGGCCCTGGTCATCTCGATTTTCATCGATTTGGTGGGCGTTTTGCTCATATCATCGTTGATGATCATTCCGGTCGCGGCCGCGATCCTGGTCGGTGATTCTTTCAAGAACACCATCGTGTCCTCGGTCATCTTCTCGGAGATCTCGATCATTTTCGGATTTTCGTTCAGCTATTACCTGAACCTGCCGACCGGCTCCACCATCGTCTTATTCAACGTTGCCATCCTGCTTCTGATCATGGCTTTCTCGCGGATCCGAAAGATCCGTTACATCCGCGAAGGAACCGAAGAAAGAAACAACAAAAAAACCGAATGATGCTTGATTCTAAGTCAAGAGTTCTCATTCGGTTTTTATTATGCTTTCCGATTGGTTCGGATCAAATTTCGGGTCATCGGGATAAAACACCGAAACGAGATACAAACCGGACGAAGGCAGGATTTTAGGCGAAAATACCCGGTTTTTTTGGTCCATGATGAATTTTAACTGTTCCAAGGTGATTTTATTCCTACCCACTTCCAGGGCCATGGCAACCAAAATTCTAACCATGTTGTGCATGAAACCCGAACCGCGGATCTTGATGGTCAGAAGCGTTCCTTTTTCTTCGAATTCGATCGACTGGATCTCCCGAACGGTATCGGAAAGACTCTTGTTTTTCGTGAAGGAACGAAAGTCGTGGACCCCCAGAAATTGCATCATGGCCGCCTTGAAAAGCGACAGATCATGGCGGTAATGGCAGAAGAAACGATAATTCTTTTGGAACGGATCGTATTCCCCGAAGTCGATCAGATAATGGTATTCTTTGGAAACCGCGCTAAAGCGGGCATGGAATTCCCGACTCACTTTCTCGACTTTGGTAACATAGGCATCCTTCGGAAGCCGGGTGTTGATGGCGTTTCGCATGTTCTCTTCGGCCATGTTGATGTCTGAATCAAAATGGAACACCTGACCGTAGGCGTGAACGCCGGTATCGGTCCTTCCCGAGGCATAGACATTGGTTTTTACTTTGTTTATGGTAAGCAAAACCGTTTCCAATTCTTCCTGAACGGTCCTAAGGCCTTTCTTTTGGGTCTGAAATCCGTGGAAGTTGGTGCCGTCATAGGAAACCGTGCATTTATACCGCATACAGTCCCGACACTTTCAGATAGATCAAGGCCCCAAAGACCAAAAGGGTCATGATCAAAACCAAAGCATCCGCGAAACGGAAACGGAGCAGATTGATGCTGGTCCGAGGGGCTTCCGGAATGTATCCCCGCGCTTCCATGGCATCGGCGAGGTCACCGGCCCGTTTGTATGAGATGACGAACATCGGCACCAAAAGCGAGACGATCTGGGTGATTTTGTCTTTGAATTTGCTTTCTTTGAAATCCACGCCCCGGGAAGCCTGCGCTTTCAGGATCTTTTCGGCTTCGTTCAAAAGCGTCGGAATGAACCTTAAAGAAATGGAGATCATCATGGTCATGACGCTGACGTTGATCTTAAGCTTTTTGAGCGGTTTGGCCAGTGCTTCCAAACCATTGTTCAGTTCGGTCGGTTTGGTCGTCAAAGTCAAAAGCGAGGAGATGAAAATGAGCGATACGATCCGGGCAATGATGATCAGGGAATTGAAGATCCCGTCTTGGTAAACAGTGAGATCATAGTTAACGAAAACGAACCCGAACTTCAGATAATGTTGAAGCAGAAAACCGCCCGCTACAACCAACAAAAACAGAAAGAACCGGAATTTCCGGATTATTTTTTTCGAAAGAAAATATAAAGCGAATAAAGCAACGATGATCAGCGAATTGACCAGGTTAAGCTGAAGCGGCAGCGAATACGCCACCGTTCCTTTGCTTAAGATGACTTGGAAGATCACGGTAATGAACAAAAGCATCGCCACCATTTTGAGACTGGCCAGAAACTTGGAAAACGGGATCCGGCTGGACAGGATCAAAATCAGCGTCAAACCGAAAGCGATCAGAAGGCCTTTCAGCCCTTCAATGAGAAACAGCGAGACGATGATCAGAAACATCGAGATGATCTTGGTGCGCGGATCGAGCCGATGCAGCCAGGAATCGGAATTGTAATACTGTCCGAAGACGACTTTACTGTTCATCGGTTTCACCGAATTTCTTGACGATCTCCGCGTAGGCGTCTTGGACCGAATGTTGGTTAACATCCAATCCGACTTTGAATTTTGCTTCCATTTGGCGCAAAATTTTCACGGTGTTCGGATAGTTGAGATTGAATCTCCCCAATAGGTCATTCATCGCGAACAAAGCTTTTTTGTCACCGTCGTAAACGATGCGGCCTTCATTCAGCACGATGATCCGTTTGGCGTATTTGGAGGCGACTTCCATGTCATGAGTGATGATGATGATGGTTTTGTTTAAAGTTTCGTTAAGATTTTTCAGAAACTTTAGCAGTTCGTCTTTTCCGAGCGGATCCAACCCGACCGTCGGTTCATCCAGAATGAGCACGTCGGGATTGGTTGCCAGAATGCTGGCGATGGCGACTTTGCGAAGCTGGCCTCCGGAAAGCGTGAACGGACTGCGGTCCAATAGACCGGTGATGCCCATGACTTCAGCAGCTTCTTTGGCTCTTTGTTCCAGATCCTTCATTCGGAAATTCTTCGGACCGAAGGCAATCTCCTTGGCCACCGTTTCCTCAAAGACCTGATATTCCGGAAACTGAAAGACCAACCCGATTTTTTCGCGGATCGGTTTAAGTTTCAGCGTTGGCGTGACGGTTTTGCCAAGCAGTTCCAGCTTTCCTTCGGTTGGCAGAAGCAAAGCGTTCATCATTTGGACTAAAGTTGACTTCCCGCTTCCGGTATGGCCGACCAAAGCAATGAATTCATTGGTGGTCTCGATGTTTAGATCAATGTCCTCGAGCACGAACCGGACCGCTTGTTTCTTTCGAGGACGGTAATATGCGAATGCTACTTTTGAAAAGACAATTCCCATAGTAATTCCTCGATTTCTTTTTTATGTTTCAGTTTGGGATTTTTCTCGATCAGTTCGATCAGTTTCATGCTTTCCAAAATGTCCAGCGAGCTGGATTTAAGCAGTTCCTTTTGCATGAAAACGGCTTTCGGAGTGTCATTCATGACGATTTGGCCATCAGCCAGAACAATAACCCGGTCCGCATAGATGGCTTCATCCAGATTGTGGGTAATTGCGATGATGGTTTTTCGGCCTTTCAGTTCTTTGATGACATCGTTGACTTCCTTGACCCCTTTCGGATCGAGCATCGAAGTCGCTTCATCAAAGATGATGATGTCCGGATCGGTCGCCAAAACCCCGGCCAGAGCCACCCGCTGTTTTTCTCCGCCGGAAAGATTCTCCGGATTGTAATCCAGAAAGTTTTCCATTTTAACCATTCTCGAATATTCGTCGATGAGTTCAAGCATGGTCTTTCTTTCGATCTGCCGGTTCTCGAGCCCGAAGGCGATGTCATCGCGAACGGTGACCCCCACGAACTGGTTGTCCGGATTCTGAAAAACGATCCCGATCCGCTGACGCAGGTCATTGATCGTCTTTTCGTTCAGAACGGTTCCGTCGATGTAAATCTCTCCGGAATCGACCGGAAGCAAGCCAGTCAAAAGTTTGGCGATTGTCGACTTTCCGCTTCCGTTATGGCCGATCATGCAAACAAACTCGCCTTTTTCAATGGAAAAGGAAACATCTTTGACCACGGGTTCATTCGGCCGGTATGAGAAATTGATGTGTTCGGCTTTTATCATTTTATACCTCGATGATTATTTCGTTGGTGACCAAGCGAACCATGATCCCGTTGGTGCAGACGATCGGCTGCGGATAAGAACGTTTCAGTTTCATCAGCAGACAGTATTTGTTTTTACAATTGGCGACATCCATTTCGATCAAATCATTGGTGATGTGAACGGTGTTGATTATCTCGGCTTCGGAAGCAATCGGAAAATTAGTGATCGAATCCCCGACCTTGACGCTCAAAACTTGATCTTTCGAAGTGATCTCGACGATGATGTCGGTATCTTCTTTCAGCTCGGCTGAATACACCACCGTGTTTCGGTAAGTGATCTCGACCAGCAGATCATCGCTTAAGCTGAGGTTGGAGAAGTAAAAGGTGTAGAGAATTATTGAAAAAGCGAACACGATCAGGATGATTAAGATGTCAACTTTTTTCATATCCTTTACCTCGGCATTGTGTTATTTTACCATTTTTTTTCATTATTTACAAGTAATAAGGCAAATCCGCGGTTGCCATATAAAAAGCCTTCCGGGTTTTTTCTCCGAAAGACTTTTTTGTGTATTCCTTGTTTTGGTTTTTCCATTACCTCAACAGTTTTTTTTGCCTTATCCAATTTCGTCCTCATCAAAATTTGTAATGGGCAATCCCCAAAATCTGACCGTCGCTTTTTCGGATGACGATCACGGTATCTCCTTCAAAAGGTATGATCAATAAAATGTCCACGACCCAGTTTCCGTTTTCGGCATCGAAATACACATCAAAAGATTTTATGGAATACTTGTTCCCATATTCCAAGTGCTCAAAAACTTCTTTGGCAATGCCGATGGCGGCATCGCCGTCAGGAACAACGCCATTTTCAGGAATGTAGCCGTCCACAATGGTATCTTCGTACTCTTCATAAGCAATGTCTGTAGTCTTAACACCATAGTATTCCGAATGATTACGAGTTAAGAAATAAGTGGCAACATTACTGGAAATCAAGGCCAGGATCATAAGGATGATTTTTTTCATTTCTCTTTTTCCTTTCTTTGCTTAGCTATATCGTGCTTCCCTGATTTTATTTTGCGATTTCTAGATTTTTAACCGCCGCTGTTGCAGATGGCGAAAACGGTATCTCCATAGAAAGATTTGGTCAAAAAAATATTCCCATAATCCGGTTTCTATCGCCCTCGAAATCCCCATCAAAAAGTTTTATGGATTTCTTGCTTCCATATTCAAGTGTTCAAAAAACTTTGAGGAAATTAAACAATTTTATACGAAAAAATCCATAACACTACGGCAAAAATCAGCGTCACTGATAAAACGGCTGAAACCCAAAATATGTCTTTTTCGTACCAGGGAAAGCCGCGCTGTTTCTCATTTTTCTTTGCTTCTATTGATGACTTTACCACCCATAAAAGAGAAGGTACTACTGGAAGCAGTGAAAAAATCCTCATAAATGTCTGCATATTATCGCCTTACCTGTTCCATATTATTTGAGGTGTTCTTGAAACATAAGCCTATGGATCTATATTATTAATCAAATTTGGGACTTGATAGCCCCGCTTGTTAATTTTCCAAACTGGATAATTGATTTTTTTCGTTCCATACTAAATGTATATTATAACCTTAGCTCCTTTGTGAACTCTTTGCATTCAATTCAACTCGAAAAACCGCTTTTATAAAATACTTTCAAATAAATTTATGGCTTTCTTAATGTGTTTTACTCCAAAGTAATAATCGTGTTTTTCATAAAAAACTTGTTTCTTTTCTTGGTCAAAAACGGCTATATGGACATACAATATTCCATTGGAGAATGTGAGACTTTCTGGGCGTTTTTCCAGGATCATGTTTGATTGAACAAATAGTATACAAGGTGTGGGTTTGTTTTTATTGTTTTGTTCATTAATTTTTACTAATTCATCTAAAAGTTTCATTATGTCCGCTTTATTCGGTCCTGAAAAGGCAATTAGAAATTTCGGAGAAAATATTTTATTGGGCTTAATTTGAAAAATCTTATCAAAAAATGGATTTTCCGCTGGAAAAATTATTTCATTTACTACATTATTGACCGATAACTCTTTTATATACTGAATAATTTTGGAATCTCTCATTAGTTTCCTCCCCATTTTTAAATTTTGGATTTTCCATGATGAATTCATCGAAATGATATTCAAGAGATGGAAAAATCGTAAAAATACGTTCCATTCATCGAAAGAAGCAGAGTAATCTCTTCCCCTTCAGTAATTTCTAAAACCTTTTTCTTGAATTCCTTTGAGCAAAAGAGAGAAATTGAATAGGCATTTTCGTTTCCATCTTCATCCACTCCAAAGATTGTAGCGCTCCGAAATATCCAAAACCCTCCAAACCCACCAGAAAATATGGTGTCCGTCACTTCAATTGTTATGGTTTTTTCCTCGGTGGGCGCAGTACTCAAAAAAGTGTCAATCAAGACCAACGAAGAAAAGATACAAATAATGGTAATCATTCCATATTTTACTAGTCCAAAATTGTGTTTTGCCCACCCAAGTTTTTTTGTCTCTTTAAGTATGAAAAATAGAAAAACGAAAAACCCAAAGAAAACAATAAGGTGTCCAAGTATATTCCAGAAGTTGTATTCCACAAAACTCATATCAATTTCACCTTGATTATCCGATAATTTTATCTAAAGAAAGCTGTTTTTGTAGTTGTTATTCCGGTACATTTCTTTGATCGTTTTTTATGGCTTTTTAAACCCCTTATTTTTTATCATAAGCCAAAAAATGAGAATAATTGATGCAACAAATAATAATGAATAAGCAAGATAATCAAAAACCTTGCTTTCCAGATAGAACATTATGAGAAACGAAACGGTTGATAACGAATAAAGGCTAATTAGAACAATCCTCAAACATTTCATATTCATTTTCCTTTCTCTACCATCCTTGTTCGTGATGTCTATTTACCACCCAGACGTTGCATTCTTTGTCCAATTCAAGGCAATGCTCAATGGTTTATTGCTCCAATAAGAGGTGGAAAACTGAAACTCCTGACAATGAATCTGTTTGCACGTCGACGGAAAACAAGGTTTCCGGGGAAATCACCAATGTCTCTTTATCATTTGTCGGCAATGATTCTCCAAAAATCAAGTTAAACGAATTACAAATAACATACTCAATCAATTCCCCGTTTTTACAAAATGCAATTGCAAACTGTTCTTCCGAATTCAGTCCTTCAAAGTCGCCTTCTATTCCGTAGAGGTCTATTAAATTTTGTCCTTGGCCGTACACTTGATAATCAATATATGCAATATCCCAATCGAATTTGGTTACATCGTTCAACCGGATTTCCTCATTGCTTTTACAATATTCGATTATGGCTTGTTCAATATTTTCCTTACGGGTACAACCGGAAGATATTAGCGAGATAATTGAAATAAATAAAAGAGATACTATAGCCTTTTTCAAATCGTTTTCCTCCTACTTAAGATTTGTTAATCTTCCACTATTTTGGTTTTCCATCGCTTGATCGGCTATTGGGGAAAGTAAAAAACTTGGTTGGATAATTATTCGTGTAGAATTAAGAAAAAAGCGACAACACCCATTAAAATCGCCGTCATGGACATTTCCAATAAATTTACTTTTATTGTGGCAGGTATTTTTACTTTACCCAATGAAGCACCAATAAAAACAATTATGCATTTCATCATGTACCACCAAATGAACGAATACTTTCCCATTGAACCACAAATAATCTTTCAGGTCAGTATTCATAGACACTATAAGTATAACAATTAACGGTCTATTGTTGTTAAATTGCTTATTCAGCACTTCCACTTCGGCTAATAAATCTTCCCCATTTGAACATGACACATCTGTAAAAGTAATAAGAATTTTGGGTGCCAAAAGGCGTTTTGACTTGATCATTAATACTTTCTTAAAAGTATTTGTACTATATTGCATTAATTGGATCTCATAATTGTTTTGTTGAATTTAGCAAATGAATTTTTCTATCTGATTGTCAGTCAAGTTGATTCCCCCTATTTTGGAAAAATATCATAATAATGATCTGCGATCCTTAAACCAATAGCAACAACTGAAATTATTAGGCAGACAATAGCAACTAGAATAATAATGTCGATTATTCTTCCCTTAAAATATCTTTTAATATATTTTCCAAGACCAAAATAAGCCATCAAAACTCCAGCGATTAAAGCTATTGCAATAGCAACAAATTGTTTCATTTTGCACCTCTTACACCTTGAACATTTTTCTTATTAGATTCGTTATCCCATTAATCACTCCGCCAATACCGGCTTGCGCAATTAGTTTCTTGCCAAATGACCCAGTAAATATGGATTTAAAGTGTTTAGGTTGGAACCATCCGCCATTAATTTTAATAGTTTTGCTGCCTAAATAATTCCCTGCAGTATTAACAACCGTATTTAAAATAACATCCAACCCAAATTGCTTCCAGCTCTTTGTTTTCCAAACAAGAACATTTTCCAAAAAATCAAATATTGCTTGAACCGCTCCGCCCACAAAAGCCGCGATTAAATTTTCCCCTCGATCCGTCCATCGCCAGATAAAACCAGGTCTGGGTTTCAGGATCCAATTTTTTGGCGTAATCCGTCACGTTTCCGTCCCCTCGGGACAGCCTGAGCACCGTTTGTGAACATGCACTTAAGGATTCTTCGTAAATGAATCCGAATCCGTACCCATAACTTGAGTTGTGGTCCGATCGGTTGGAATTATAGACATGCGTGGCATTGATGAGGTTGCCATCCGAATAATCGCTGAAAACACTCGTCAGATTCCCGCTGTTGTGCGCAACATAGGAAACCGCTGAATTGGAAGATGGCAATTCCTCATACGTATAATAATCGTACAGTCCGGAAAGATCCGAATAACCGATCCTTACTTCCGAAATGGCATCATAGGCGGAGTAGGGATTGGTGAAACTGACATAGGAATCCAGTCCTCCGGACAGGGAAAACTCAAGCATCAGGCTGAAATTGGTTCCAAACTGATCAACGTTCGCCGCTAAGTAATCATATATGTCAAACTTTTGCGTGAAGGCGCTGTCGTTATGAAAAACCACGGAAGACAAATCCGAAGTCGTGATTGCGGATTCCGGTGTCAGCTGCCACCAGGCACTAACGCCGCTCACGGTTTTGGCGTTGACCATGCATTCGCCGCCGGTGCAGCTGGCGCTATCGGTTGGCATGGTAACATAAGCATACAGAAAAGTATAGTTTTTTTGATTGCTCATCCGAATTTGGTTACCTCGTTCAACCGGATTTCCTCATTGCTTTTACAATATTCCATTATGGCTTGTTCGATATTTTCATTACGGGTACAACCGGAAGATATTAGCGAGATAATTGAAACAAATATAAGAGAAACTATAGCCTTTTTCAAATCGTTTTCCTCCTACTTAAGATTTGTTAATCTTCCAACATTTTGGTTTTTCATCACTCATCGGCAAAAAGGAACTCCTAAGAAATTGAAAATTCCTATCTTTTGTGACAACATTAATTGCACTTTATGAACCAAAACGAGCCCGTAAAGCGTAGTAAATAGCCTTGCATTTGTGGTGGGACTTTCCCCAATTTAACATATAAACATAAATCAATGTGGCAACTTTTCTAACAACCTAAAAACTGAACGAATTATGAAAGTTATTTGTGAAAAATCAAGAATAAGGAGACAACCCCCATTAATACCGCAGCAATAAATATTTCTAATAAATTGACTTCTATTTTGGCGGTTATTCTAATTTTCCCCAATAGAGCAAAAATAAGGAACACAAAAACGCATATGCTGATGGCCAAAAACACCATTCCAAATATATTCTGCAACGTATCTGGCATTATTTGATTATTCTTATTTATGATGATCTCAAGGATAAAAAATATAATTACAAAGCAAACTGAAATTATTGACGACACTAAAATAAACTTTTTCATAACCTCGCCACCCAAACTTTCATTTTATGAATGGCCCCCAGCCCTTCGCATGGTAACCATCTTCATGATACGAAAAAAAGCCCTTCGCAAGGGCTTTATTCAAAATTCAAGCGGTTTGTTTTTCTTCATCCCCAACGCAAAGCATTTAAATCTGACTTCATTTTATAGTAATTTCCATAAAAGTCAAGGAAAAAATGTGGTTATGAAAAAAACTAAATTTTCTTTTCTTGTCTTTCCCGATCTTTGATTTTATAGATCTCTTCAACCGCGAACTGCAGTTTGGTGACCACGTTTTTCTTGGTCAACGGGAACAAATAGAAAGTATCTTCCAATGTAGACAGATCAATGCAATCGCCCTTACCGAAATAATCAAATTCGATGTGCGCCGCATACATCGACAACGGGGATTTCTCCAAAACGAACTTGTCTTCGTTTTCCAGCTTCTCCAAAACGAAGCCGTTGAGGGAATGGGTCAAGGTGGCTTCGCCCAAACGGATGTAACCTTTGGCGTTCGGAAGCGAATCGACCATTACCTGATCTTGGAAAAAGTATTCTCCGCTTTCGACCTGTTTTCGGACTTGGGCCCGTTCGAATTCAAACCAGTCCGGAATGTGGGTAAACTCGGTTTCGCCTTCAACGGCTTTCAATTCTCCCAGTTCGCTCATTTTCCAGCGCTTGTGACAATGTTCGCACCAGATCTCATCCTTATCGGAATTCATTTCCGATTCGGTCAGGCAATGCGGGCACTGATAGAGAATGTGGTGCAGCCCTTTGGCCCGGTTCGGAAAGTCAATGATGACGTTGTTTTCTTTTTGCCAGGCATATTCGTCGTAATGGAAGTTGTCGTTGATCCGCTTGTTGATGTCTTCGACGCTGAGACTCTCCAGTTCTTCCGGAGTGAAAAGCAAACTCATGGTCGCTTCGATTCTACATTTCCGTTTTTCCAGATTCCATACCGGCTGAGACAGATAGTTTCCGTGCTGAAGATACAAAACGATCGGAACTTTGTACATTTTGAACAGCTTTCCCAAGGAGTCCGGCAGGCTGGAGTTAGTCCCCGCGTAACTGTAGCGCGCTTCCGGGTACAAAGCCAGAATGCTTTTGTTTTTCTCAAGCGAATATTTCATGTGTTTGACCAGCTGGACGTCATTGGTAAACTTCCGTTTGCATATGCATCCGACCTGACGAAGCAGCCACTCGTTGATCAGAAATCCATCGATGGCCACCACGTAATTGGCGCCGTGCGGAAAAATGGCTTTGGTGGCCGATTTGAAATCCACGAAGGCCATGTGGTTGGATAAAAACAAATACGGCGGTTTGATGCCTTTCATGTTGATCTTGGTGATCTTCAGTTTTCGCTGGGTAATTTCCGGGAAACTTAACAGCCAGGCGAGCGGAGTCAGGAACCACCTTTGCTTGATCGGCTTTTTGGCCATATCGAATTTTTGGGTCGCTATTGCTTTTGTTTTCATGCTTTCCTCTTTTTTGATAACTGATTATACCTTGATTCTTTTCAAAAGACAAGAAATAAGAATCGGGATCGCTCCTGAGTCCCCAACCGCCAAAACAAAAACCCCAAGGATGAACCTCGGGGTTTAGTTTTACTCTACGAATTCGATAATTGCCATAGGCGCGGAATCGCCAAGACGCGGAACGAGTTTTAACACTCTTGTGTATCCGCCTTTGCGTTCTTTGTATCTCAAAGCGATGTCGGAAAACAGTTTTTGGACGGCGTATTGCTCTTTTTTCTCGTCAACGTATTCGAAACGGATGATCGAGGCGGCTTTGACGCGCGATGCCAAAGTGTTGGCTTTGCCAAGCGTAACCATTTTGTCCGCTAATCTTTGAAGTTCCTTGGCTTTATGATACGTTGTTTCAATCTTTTCGTTAATGATCAGGTCCGTAACCAAATCGCGAAGCAATGCTTGGCGTTTGGCGGAATCGCGGCCTAATCGACGATATCCTAATGCCATGTTAGTTTCCTCCTTCAGGAATAGTTTTTAGTTTAGGTCGTCGGATGAGTCATCATTCTCATCGTCAAAATCAGAATAATCATAATCGGTGTCATATGAACGGCGCAGATCAAGTCCGATTTCACGAAGCTTTTGAACGACTTCCTTGAGGGATTTGCGACCAAGATTTCTGACTCTCATCATTTCTTCTTCGGTCTTTTGCGCCAATTCCCCGACGGTATTGATGCCGGCGCGTTTCAGGCAGTTGTAAGAACGAACGGAGAGGTCGAGTTCTTCGATCTTTTTCTCCAGTTTTTTGTTGCTTACTTTTTCTTCGCGTTCATACATGTAGTCTTGTTCGATGACCAGTTCATTCAATCCGGCGATGACGTTGAAATGCTCGATCAAAAATTTTGACGCAAGCGATGCCGCATTGGCGGGTGTGATGGATCGGTTGGTCCAGACTTCCAGGGTCAATTTGTCATAATCGACGTTTTCGTCGACCCGGGTCTTCTCGACATCATAACGAACTTTGGTGACCGGCGTGTAGATCGCATCGATGGCGATGCGGCTAATGATGGTATTGCCGTTTTTATCCTTGCAAAACGCTTTATTCTCTTCGGCTCCGACGTAACCGATTCCTCGGCGGGCGAAAAGGGTCGCTTTGAACTTGGCATTCTTCTCAAGAGTGCAAATAACCTGTTGGGGATTGACGATGGTGAATTCGCTGCTGACTTGGAGGTCACCGGCGGTGATCACTCTTTCGCCTTCGGCGATGATACTCAGTTCGATTAATTCTTGCGGGTCGTTCGGCATCGGTTTAAACATTTGGTCTTCGGAAACCGTCAAGATGATGTTTTTAAGATTTAAAATAATCTCGGTGACATCCTCTTGGATTCCGTCGATGGCCATGAATTCATGTTCTACGCCTTCAATTTCGACGGCAACAATTGCAATTCCCGGCATTGATGACAATAAGACCCGACGAAGAGCATTTCCGAGCGTTGTGCCATATCCTCTTTCAAGAGGAAGAATGGTAAACTTTCCGTATCCTTCGGCTTCGTTACCTTCAACAATGGTTTGAGGTTTAATAAATTCGAATTTTCTCAATTCGTTTCCTCCTTAGTGTTTTTAATGTCTTTTATCCGCGAGGTCGTTTCGGTGGCCGGCATCCGTTGTGCGGGATCGGGGTCACGTCTTTGATGGATGTGATTTCCAATCCGGCGATTTGCAATGATCTGATGGCGGCTTCGCGTCCCGGACCTGGTCCGCGGACGGAAACTTCAACTTTGATCATTCCCGAGGTAATAGCGGCTTTGGCAGCGGCTTCTGAAGCCATGCCGGCCGCAAACGGAGTGGATTTCTTGCTTCCCTTGAATCCGAGGGCTCCGGCGCTGCTCCAGGCAACGGCGTTGCCGACCGAGTCGGTGATGGTAACGATGGTATTGTTGAAAGTAGAATGAATATGAGCTACGCCATTGGGTATATTCTTTCTGACTTTACGTTTTGTACGTACTTTTGTTTCAGCCATTATTGCGTTCTCCTTTTCTACTTCTTCTTATTTGCAACGGTCTTAGCTTTACCTTTACGGGTACGGGCGTTGCACCGGGTGTTCTGACCGCGAACCGGCAATCCTTTACGGTGCCGAATGCCGCGATAGCATCCGATTTCCATTAATCTCTTGATGTTGAGGGCGATTTCACGGCGTAAATCCCCTTCAACTTTATACGTTTCCACTTCTTTACGAATGGCTGCAAATTCTTCTTCGGTCAGATCCTTGACGCGTTTGTCCGGATTGACATTGGCTTTTTTCAAAATTTCGATTGCGGTTGGTCTTCCGATTCCATAAATGTACGTCAACGAAACATCGACGTGCTTGTCTCTCGGGATATCAACACCACTTATACGTGCCATTTACTCTGCACCTCCTCTTATCCTTGTCTCTGCTTATGCTTAGGGTTGCTGCATATAATCATGACGCGCCCTTTGCGTTTGACCACTTTGCATTGGTCACAAATGGGTTTAACTGATGGTCTTACTTTCATTCTTGATTTCCTCCTAATTTGTGGAAAACTTACTTATGACGGTAAGTAATGCGGCCACGTGTTAAATCATATGGCGACAATTCGACAGTCACTTTATCACCTGGTAAAATGGTTATGAAATTCATACGGATTTTACCAGAAACGTGGGCCACGATTTCATGCCCGTTTTCCAACTTAACTTTAAAAACAGTGTTGGGAAGGGCATCTGTGACTGTTCCTTTTACTTCTATGACATCACTTTTGGACATTATTGATCCTCCTTGGTTAAAATCGTATATCCGGTTTCGGTTATGACGATCGAGTGCTCGAAATGGGCGCTGTCGCTGCCATCGCAAGTGACGGTAGTCCAATCATCTTTCAATACGCGAACGGCCGATTTTCCGACGTTGACCATCGGTTCGATGGCCAAAGTCATTCCCGGTTTCAGCAGCGGCCCGTGCCCGGCTTCCCCGTAATTCGGGATCATCGGTTCTTCGTGGAGCTTGGCGCCGACGCCATGTCCGGTAAAATCTTTGACGACACTGTATCCATGCGCCAGAACGTGCTGTTCGATGGCATGGGAAATATCGGATAAACGATTATTGGGTTTGGCTTGTTCCAAACCGGCGTAAAGGGATTCTTCGGTGACTTTCAGCAAATTTTGTCTTTGTTCGCTGATCGCTCCGACGCCATGTGTCATAGCGCTGTCGCCATGGTAGCCTTTATAACAAGCTCCGATGTCGACAGAAATGATATCGCCTGATTTTAATTTGATTTTTTTGCTCGGTATGCCATGAATGACGACGTTGTTTATCGACGCGCAAATGGATCCGGTAAAACCGCCGTAGCCCTTGAAGGATGGGGTAGCCCCATTCTCCAAGATGACCTTTTCGGCGATTTGGTCCAGTTCTTCGGTTGATATGCCGGGAACAATCGCTTCTTTAACCTTTCGATGGGTCAAAGCAACGATTCTTCCGGCTTCTTTCATCAACTCTATTTCTCTAGCACTTTTAATGGTTATCATGAGTTTTAATTCCTCCCAAACGTTCTTGAATCAGCTTGAAAGTGTCTTCGACCGTGTCGGCTCCGCAAACGGAAACCAACAGTCCGGCTCTCTCGTAATATTCCAATAAAGGCTTTGTTTGCGCATAGTAAACAGCCAGACGATTCTTCACCGTTTCCGGATCGTCGTCTTTTCGCTGGTATAGCGGTCCGCCGCAGACATCGCACACTCCTTCGATTTTCGGGGGAATGTTTTTGATGTGATAGGTGGCTCCGCAGTTTTTACATATTCTCCGGCCTCCGATCCTTCTGATCAAAATTTCATCATCGGCCGCGATTTCGATCGCTGCGTCGAGTTTGATTTTTCTTTCTTTGAGAACGGCGTCCAAGGCTTCCGCCTGAGCAATGGTTCTGGGAAATCCGTCCAGGAGAAATCCGTTTTGACAATCCGGTAGCTTGATTCTTTCTTTTACCATGTTGACGGTAACGGAATCAGGGACCAGTTCGCCTTTTTCGATGTATCCTTTAGCTAGTTTTCCCAAGGGTGTTCCAAGTTTGATCGCCTCGCGAAACATGTCGCCAGACGATATGTGGACCGCCCCGTAAGAATTTCTGATTAGTGGCGCTTGACTGCCTTTCCCCGCGCCGGGGGGACCCATGATGATCAAATACATGCGTTAGCCTTTATTCGATAAAGCCGCGATATTGCTTCTCTTGGCTTTGGGTCTTTAACTGTTTGGCGGTCTCGATGGCGACACCGACAACGATGATCAAACTTGTTCCTCCGATTTGAACGGAAGCCGGAAGATCAAATATCAAACTCATGATGATCGGCAGCGAAGCGACGATGGCCAGATAAGTCGCGCCAACCATGGTGATCTTGAATAATACGCGGGAGATGTAAGATGCGGTCTCGGCACCCGGACGAATTCCGGGAACGTAAGCATTTTGCTTTTGAAGATTTTCCGCCATTTTCTCCGGATTCATCTGTAAGAATGAATAGAAGAACGAGAAAATAAAGATCAAAATGATGTACAGCGCGAAGCCGATCGGTTTGGTATAATCAAATATTTGTTGAATCCAATAAACGACGTTGTTGCTCGAATCCAGGAAATTGGCGACCGTGGTCGGCAGACTCATCAGAGTGCTGGCGAAGATGACCGGAATGACTGAAGCCGAGTTTAACTTGATCGGAATGTTGGAATCGGATTTGCCGCGGAATGTAGCCGCAGCCGGCCGGTTCGCATATTGAACCGGAATTTTACGCTGAGCCGCTTCCATGAAGACAATTCCCACCACGATGGCGATCATCAGAACCAATACTCCGAAGAATATGAAGATGTCGCCGACGGAGTTTCCTGCTTCCGCAGCAATGTAAGTATCAATAAGATCAGTGATCATTTGCGGGAAGCTGGCCACGATTCCGGCGACGATGAACATCGAAGTACCGTTTCCGATTCCCTTTAAAGTAATTTTTTCTGCAAGCCATAAGACAAATGCAGTACCGGCTGTCATAACCAAGGCAAGGAACACATAAGTGAAAATGTTGACATTGACACCAAGTTTGAATATGTCGCCATAGTAAGCGGCAATTCCCAAAGTAATGGTCAAAGCTTGAACGAAAGCCAATCCCAAAGCCAAGTATCTGGTCAATTGGTTAAGTTTCCGTTTGCCAGTCTCGCCTTCTTCGGACCATTCTTTCAATGCCGGGACGATATCCATCTGCAACAATTGAATGACGATCGATGCGGTAATGTAAGGCGAAATGCCTAGCGCAACGATGGAGTAATTCGAAAGCGCGCCACCACTGAAAACGTTCAGGAACCCGAAGATCTGGGTTTGCGAACCCAGGAAATCACGGTTGATGAGTGGTAGTTGGATATGGTATGCCAATCGCCAAATCAGTAAGATCATGGCGGTGTACAACAGCATGATTATTACTTTTTTGTTCTTTAATGCCAATTAAATCACCTCGATTTTCCCGCCGGCGTTAACTATTCCTTTTTCAGCTGTTTCGGAAAATTTATTGGCAACAACCGTTAGTTTGACGGTCAAGGCCCCATTTCCCAAAATTTTGAGTAAATTGTTTTTATTCTTGATCAAACCTTGTTTAACTAATTTTTCTGCGTTGACGGTTGTCCCCTCTTTGAAGCAATTCAATTGTTCAAGGTTGACAACTTCATATTCCACGCGGCTGTGGTTGGTGAATCCGCGCTTCGGGAAACGTTTGAACAACGGTGTTTGTCCGCCTTCATATCCCGGACGAACCCCGCCGCCGCTACGGCTGTTTTGGCCTTTTTGACCGCGGCCGCTGGTTTTTCCGTTTCCGCTCGAGGTTCCGCGTCCAACGATGTTCTTGGTATGGCGTGCTCCCTCAACCGGGTGTAATTCATGTAATTTCATGCGATCCTCCTATAAAACCTCAACCAAGAAGCTGACGGTTGCGATCATGCCGCGAATGGCATCATTGTCTTCCTTGACAACCACTTGATTGACTTTTGTCAGGCCGAGAGCTTTCAAAGTCTTTGCTTGGAAAGGTTTGCGGCCGTAAGGACTTTTGACGAGCTTAATGCTTACTTGTTTGGTATTCATATTATCCTAAAATCTCCTCAGCTGTCTTATTGCGGGTGATCGCGACCTGTTCGACAGTTCGCAATGTCTGCAATCCGTTTAAGGTAGCTCTGACGACATTGATCGGAGTAGATGAACCCAACGATTTAGACAAAATGTTTTCGATGCCGGCCATTTCAACAACGGCCCGAACGGAACCTCCGGCGATGACTCCGGTTCCTTCTGGAGCCGGCTTCAGGAATACTCTTCCCGCGCCATGAATTCCGGTGACTTCATGAGGAATCGTCAGATTGACGATTTGAACCTCAATCATGTTCTTTTTGGCATCTTCAACGGCTTTTTTGATCGCATCCGGGACTTCAATGGCTTTTCCGGTCCCGAGCCCGACTTTGCCCTTGTGATTGCCCACGATGACAACAGCACTGAAACGATAGCGACGGCCACCCTTGACTACTTTGGCAACGTGATTGATGCTGACGACGCGTTCCTCGAACTCTTTGACTTCAGCTGGAACGTCTTTTCTGGTTTGTTTTCTATCTTGACGCATTCAATACCTCCTAGAACTTCAAGCCGGCCGCACGAGCCGCTTCCGCTAACGCTTTGACCCGTCCGTGGTACAAGTACCCTCCGCGGTCAAATACGACAACTTCGATTTGTTTCTCAATGGCCCGCTTGGCGATCAGGGTTCCCACTTGGGTGGCAGCCGCGATGTTGGAGCCGTTTTCCAATTTCAATTCTTTGTCAATGCTCGAAGCGCTAACCAGAGTGATCCCCGCGACATCATCGATGATCTGAGCGTAAATGTGCGAGTTTGATCTGAACACATTCAGACGGGGCGAGATAGGCGTTCCGACGATATTTTTACGAATTCGCAGATGGCGAACTTGGCGCATGTCATTGCGCGGTGTTTTTTTAATCATTTCTTTACGTCTCCTCTCTACTTAGCTTTCTTTCCTTCTTTGCGACGGACAATTTGGCCCTTATAACGAATTCCCTTGCCTAGATAAGGTTCAGGTTTTCTTACAGAATAGATTTCCGATGCGAATTGACCGACTGCCTGTTTATCGACACCACTGACGGTGATATCGGTCGGCGTCGGGACCACAACTGTTATTCCTTCCGGAATTGGCATTTCCACCAAATGCGAGAAACCGGCATTGATGACCAAGATGCGGCCTTTTAAGGCAGCCTTGAATCCGGTTCCTTGAATTTCCAAAGATTTAGAGAACTCGTGGGAAACACCTTCTACCATATTGTGTAAAAGAGCTCTTGTTGTGCCGTGAAGTGTTTTGTGTTCAAGGGAATCATCCGGTCTGGAGACCTTGATGTGTCCGTCTTTCACTTCGATTGTCATGTCTGGATGAAAATCGTAAGCGATGTGGCCTTTGGGACCTTTTACTTCAACGTGGTTGTTGGCTCCCAAAGTGACGGTCGTTCCCAGAGCAATTTTAATTATTTTGTTACCGACACGTGACATTTTATTCCTCCTCGATTACCAAACAAAGGCTACAACTTCGCCGCCCAGATTTTTCTGGCGGGCTTCTTTGTCAGTCATAACTCCGTTCGATGTTGATACAATTGCCATACCCAAACCATTTAATACTTTCGGCATATCGCTGGCTTTTGCGTAAGTTCGCAATCCCGGTTTCGAAATTCTCTTCAATCCCTTGATTACTCTTACCTTCTTATCGGTATATTTCAAAGTTACCTTCAGTGTGCCTTGCTTGTCATTGGGAATAAGTTCGACGTCAAAAACGTAACCTTCTTTTTTGATAACGCTCAAAATTTCCATTTTGATTCTGGATGCGGGGATTTCTACGTACTCTTGCTTCATTTGATTGGCATTGCGAATTCGAGTAAGCATGTCCGCGATTGGATCAGTCATAACCATTTAGATGGCCTCCTTCCAACAATCTCTACCAGCTCGCTTTAGTGACGCCGGGGATTTGACCCTTATTGGCTAATTCTCTAAAGCAGACGCGGCATAGTTTGAATTTGCGATATACGGCATGCGGTCGTCCACACCGTTCGCAGCGGGTGTATTCGCGCACTTCGTATTTCTGTTTGCGATGATTTCTGATTATTTGTGATGTTTTCGCCATAATTCCTCCTTATTTCTGAAATGGCATGCCCAAAAGGGTCAATAGTTCTCTGCCTTCCTCATCGGTTTTAGCAGTAGTAACGATTACAATGTCCATTCCGCGGACTTTCAATACTTTGTCGTAATTGATTTCCGGGAATATTAACTGTTCCTTGATCCCTAGTGTGTAATTGCCACGCCCATCGAAGGAGTCTTTGCTCAGCCCACGGAAGTCACGAACTCGAGGCAAGGAAATTGCAATGAGTTTGTCAAAGAAGTTATACATTCTTTTGCCACGAAGCGTAACTTTGCAGCCGATAGCGACATTTTCACGAAGTTTGAAGGCGGCGATTGATTTCTTGGCCTTGGTGATGATTGGTTTTTGTCCGGAAATGGTCGTCATGTCTTCGACGGCCGCATCCAACAATTTCGAATTGTTGATGGCTTCGCCGACGCCCATGTTGATCACGATCTTGTCAAGCTTTGGCGCTTGCATGATCGATTTGTATCCGAACTTTTTCATCAGAGCCGGTTTTACGTTTTCTGAATAATCTTTTTGTACTCGATTCATCGTCATTCCTCCTACTTATCCAACACGTTTCCGGATTTTTTGGCGAAGCGGACCTTTTTCCCGTCAACCACTTTGTGACCGATTTTGGTCGCAACATTGGTCTTTGGATCAACGATCATAACGTTGGAAACGCTGATCGGCGCTTCTTTTTTCAAGATTCCGCCATCCGGATGCGCGTTTGAAGGTTTGGTGTGTCTGGAAACGACGGATACGCCCTCTACAACCACGCGGTTATCTTTTGTCTGCACGGACAAAACCTTGCCGGTCTTGCCGCGGCTGTTTCCCGTAATAATTTTAACGGTATCGCCTTTTTTGATATTCATGGTTTCCTCCTTATAGAACCTCAGGAGCCAATGAAATGATCTTCATGAACGCGGTTTCGCGAAGTTCACGGGCTACCGGTCCGAAGATGCGGGTTCCGCGCGGCGTGTTGTCGTCGCGGATCAAAACGGCCGCATTGTCATCGAACTTGATGTAGGTTCCGTCATTTCTTCTTAATCCTGATTTGGTTCTAACGATAACGGCTTTGACGACGTCGCCTTTTTTGACGGCGCTGCCGGGTGTAGCCGACTTGACAGCAGCAACGATGATGTCGCCGATGTTTGCATAATGGTGGTGCGTCCCACCCAATATCTTAATGGTTAAGATCTCTTTGGCGCCGGAATTATCGGCAACTTTCAATCTTGTTTCTTGTTGAATCATGATTGGTCCCCCTTATACATTCTGGGCGCGTTCAATGATTTCAACCAAACGGAAGTGTTTTGTCTTCGAAATCGGACGTGTCTCAACGATACGTACCACGTCGCCGACTTTGGCTTCGTTTCTTTCATCATGAGCGGTCAGATGCTTTGAGAACTCGACGCGTTTTCCGTACAACGGATGACGGCGATAAGTTGTGTAAAGCACTTTGATGGTTTTATCTTCTTTATCGGAAACAACTTTACCGATAAACTCTCTGTGGATTTTTTGTTCAGTTTCCATGTTTTGCCTCCCTATCTTGCAGCTTTGGCGCGTTCGGTCAGAACGGTTTTCATGCGAGCAATCTGCTTTTTGGTTTTACCGAGTTGCGCCGTATTTTCTAACTTGCCGACAGCGGCTTGAAAACGCAAATTGAATAATTCCTGTTTTAAATCCAGAATGTTTTTCTCAATAGTGGCTTCGTCTAATTTTCTGATTTTCGCTGTCTCGGACTCGCGCACGGCGGTCTCGACGGCAACGGCTTTCTTTTCTTTTTTAGCCATTATTACTCACCACTTTCTTTGGCAACGATCTTGGTTGTGATCGGAAGTTTGTGCTGAGCCAAGCGCAATGCCTCGCGGGCAGTGGCTTCGTCAACGCCTCCAACTTCAAACATGATCGTTCCTCTCTTTACAACTGCAACATAATGATCCGGAGCACCTTTACCTCCACCCATACGGACTTCAAGAGGTTTATGCGATGCGCCGATATGCGGGAACACGCGGATCCATACCATTCCGGCCCGTTTCATGAAACGGGTCATGGCGATACGGGCAGCTTCGATTTGTTGGGAAGTCAACCAAGTTCCGATATCGGCACGAAGCCCATATTCTCCGAAACTGACGGTTTTGCAACCTTTGGCTTTACCTTCATAACTAACGCGATGAGGACGACGGAATTTTGTTCTTTTAGGCATTAACATAATTATTTATCCTCCTGCTTGATCTTCTTCTCCGGTAAAACTTCTCCCAAGCTGATCCAAACTTTGACACCCAATTTTCCATAAGTCGTGATGGCTTCAGTGCAAGCATAATCGATATCCGCACGCAATGTGTGCAAAGATACGGTTCCTTCGTTGTAGCCTTCTTCACGGGCCATTTCGGCTCCGCCAAGACGTCCAGCAACTTTGGTCTTGATTCCTTTGGCTCCGGCTTTCATGGTCTTTTGGATGGCCATTTTCTGAACACGACGGAACGAAGCTCGGTTTTCAAGCTGTTCGGCGATGTTTCTTGCCACCAGGGTCGCGTCCAAATCCGGGTTCTTGATTTCAATGACGCTCAAAAATACGGTTTTTCCGGTTAATTTCTGTAATTCTTCGATGGCTTGAGTTTTGATGGTCCCTTCGCGTCCGATGACAACGCCTGGTTTGGCGGTGTACAAAGTCAGCATGATTTTGGTTTTGGTCCGCTCGATCTCAATCTTGGAGACATAAGCTTTCTTGTAAAAATCATTTAGGTATTTTCTAATTTTCAAGTCTTCGTGCAATAAGGCCGGCACTTCCAATTTGCTGGCATACCATTTAGAATCCCAATCTTTGATGATTCCTAGGCGTAATCCGATTGGGTTTACTTTTTGTCCCATTGAAGTTTCCCCCTTATGCTTTCTTCTCGTCGAGAACGATGGTAATGTGGCTGGTTCTCTTCAGAATCTTGGCCGCGCTGCCTTTGGCTCTCGGTAAAAATCTTTTCATGGTCGGGCCGTCGTTGGCAAATGCTTCTTTTACAAAAAGCGTGGTCTGATCCATTTTATAATTGTTGACCGCATTGGCGGTTGCTGATTTGATTACTTTTTCGATGACGGCGCTTGAAGCTTTCGGAGTCAAGCGGAGAATGGCGATGGCCTCAGCCAATTTCTTTCCGCGAATCAGGTCCAGGACCAAACGGACTTTGCGAGGAGAGATGCGAACGGTTTTTGCGATTGCTTTTGCTTCCATTTCTATTCCTCCTTATTTAGCCGCTGGCGCTGCCGCCGGTGCGGCTGCCGCTGCCGGGGCTGATGCTGCCGATGATGATGTTGTAGTGCTTACAGCAGTATCTCCGGTTGTGGCTTTCTTGTCTTTTCCGTGTCCATGGAATGTTCTGGTTGGGGCGAATTCGCCTAATTTGTGTCCAACCATGTCCTCGGTAACATAAACGGGAACATGAACTTTCCCGTTATAGACACCGATCGTCAAACCGATGAATGACGGGAAAATTGTTGAACGGCGTGACCAAGTTTGAATGACTTTTTTATTGGAAGTCCCCGCTTGCGCATCGATCTTCTTCATTAGATGATCGTCGCAAAAAGGTCCTTTTTTTAATGAGCGTGCCATAATTTATTCCCTCCTAGTTACTGATGCGTCGTCTAACGATCAGGTTAGATGACTTCTTCTTGGAATCGCGGGTCTTGACGCCGCGGGCATTCTTGCCCCACGGGGTCATCGGATGTTTACGTCCGATCGGAGCTCGTCCTTCGCCACCGCCATGAGGATGGTCATTCGGGTTCATCGCTGAACCGCGAACGGTCGGGCGAACGCCAAGGTAACGGGTTCTTCCGGCTTTCCCGATTCCAACCAATTCATGATCGGAGTTGCTGACGACGCCGATGGTGGCGCGGCAGATTCCAATGATTTTTCGTACTTCACCGCTCATGAGGCGGATGATGACGTATTTGTCTTCACGTCCAAGAATTTGGGCGCTGGTTCCGGCGGCGCGGATCAATTGTCCGCCGTGTCCGGGACTCATTTCAATGTTGTGAACGAACGTTCCGACCGGGATCTTTACCAGTGGCAAGTTGTTGCCGACCAGAATGTCGACTTCTTCTCCGGAAATGATGGTCTGTCCGACACTCAATCCCTTCGGAGCGATGATGTAACGTTTCTCGCCGTCAGCGTAATTGATGAGGGCGATGAAAGATGAACGGTTCGGATCGTATTCGATGGTGGCTACTTTTCCGATGATCCCGTCTTTATCGCGTTTGAAATCGATGATGCGGTATTGGCGTTTGTGTCCGCCGCCTTGATGGCGAACGGTAATGTGTCCGGTGTTGTTGCGACCGCCGTTTTTGCTCAATGGAGCAAGCAGACTCTTTTCCGGAGTGTCTGTAGTGATCTCATCGAAGGTAAGAACGCTCATTGCGCGGCGACCGTTGGTCGTTGGATTGTATTTTTTAATTCCCATGATCTTCTCCTTTTAGCGCTTAGACTTCGAAAACGTCTAAAGTCTGCCCTTTCTGTAAAGTGACGATGGCTTTGCGAACAGCTGGACGAAGTCCGGTGTATTTTCCGACGCGGCGTTCTTTTTTCCGAACGTTGACGACGTTGACTTTAACCACGCTGACTTTGAATGCTTGTTCGACGGCTTTCGCGATCTCGACTTTGTTTACTCCCTGCATTACTTCAAAAGTGTATTTTCCGAGCTCGATGAGCTTGGTCGACTTTTCGGTGATGAGGGGTCTTTTAATGACTTCAAATGGGTTTTTGCTATTTCCGTTCATTATTTCAGTTCCTCCTCATATTTCTTCAAGGCTTCCTGAGTGGCGATATACATATCGGCGTTGATCAGGTCGTAAACGCTCAAATGCTGTTTGGTCTGAACATAAAGTCCAGGGATGTTTCTTCCGGCGGTGAACAGATTGTAATCTTCTTCATCGGCGATGAAGACGATCTTTCCGCTGGCTTTCAGGTTGCTGAGAACCGAAATCATGCTCTTGGTCTTATAATCAGCCAACTCGATCTTGTCGAGAACAATGATGTTTTTGTTTTTGAATTTATCGGAAAGCAATGATCTGACTGCCAATTGAACTACCTTGCGGTTGACTTTGAGATTATACTTTCTCGGTGTCGGTCCGAAAACGACGCCGCCGCCCTTCCATTGCGGAGCACGGATGCTTCCTTGACGGGCCCGGCCGGTTCCTTTTTGTCTCCAAGGTTTACGGCCGCCGCCGCGCACTTCAGTGCGGTCTTTGGTCTTAACGGTTCCTTGACGCATAGCGGCGCGTTCGGCGTTGATAACGTCGTATACCACTTGCATATTGGGTTCAATCGCGAAAACATTTTTGTTTAAGTTGATTTTACCTACTTCTTCACCTAATTGATTATGTACTACGATACTAGGCATTTTTGTCTCCTCTCTTACGCTAATGCTTCAGGATTTACATCCGGAGTACGCGCTTTAATTCCGTTGGAAATTAATACGTAAGAGCGATTTGCTCCTGGAACGTTCCCTTTAATCAACATAACGTTTTTTTCTGAATCGATCTTCACTACTTCAAGATTCTGGATGGTTACGGTTTCTGAGCCCATACGTCCCGGCATCTTGTGTCCTTTTTTGATGTGAAGAGCTGTTCTTTCACCCATTGATCCGGTTCCGCGATGGTAACCCGATCCGTGAGCCATTGGTCCGCGTGAGAAATTGTGACGTTTAATGCTTCCTGAAAAGCCTTTGCCTTTAGAAGTTCCGGTCACATCAACCAACTCGCCAACTTTGAATATATTAGCTTTAACCTCTTGACCTACCTCAAACAAATCCATTTCTGTCCCAGCGATTTCTTTGATGAAGCGCTTAGGGCTGGCATTTGCTTTTGAGGCATGTCCAATTTCCGGTTTGTTGGCAAGTCTTGCGGGCTTGTCAGCATAACCGAGCTGTACGGATTGATAACCATCCGTCGCAACTGTTTTCTTCTGCAATACCACGTTCGGGCTGACTTCAATTACCGTTACTGGGATTAAAGTGCCTTCCGGGGAGAAGATCTGTGTCATTCCGACTTTTTTACCTAAGATTCCTTTGGCCATGAGTTTCACCTCCTACTTTACTCATTTTAAAATGATATCAACACCGGCGGGGATCTCCAGATGAATTAATGCATCCATCGTTTTTGGAGTGGTCTCAACAATGTCGATTAAACGTTTGTGGGTTCTTCGCTCGAATTGTTCACGGCTGTCTTTGTACTTGTGCGGTGAACGGATTACAGTGAATACCTCTTTTTCGGTCGGCAGTGGGATCGGCCCGGAAACTACCGCTCCGGTCTTCTTCGCTGCATCGACGATTTTCTTGGCCGATTGATCCAACAATCGGTGATCGTAAGAAACTAATTTGATTCTTAACGCAGATTTTGCCATTTTTGTCCTCCTTTGCGTCCATTAAATGGTTAGCTCGGCTCCATGCGAATTACCTGATTCCGCTGGTATTGGCAACGCAACCGTGCGTATCAGCAACCTCGCATATCCATGCCTTTCAAAAGCCTGATATATATTACCAAAACACGCCAAATAAGTCAAGAAAAATATTCACTTTTTTATTATGAGTATTATTAAGGTCCGCCCAACCTTCAAAAAAACGGCTTCAGAAGGAAAAATTACGATGAAAACCCATGAAAAAAATAAAAAACCCGACTTTGGTCAGGCTTTTTTGGCTGATAAACTGGTATATATGCTTTTTAATCCGTCTTCCAGATCAATCTTTTTTTGGAATCCGAAATGTTTTTTGGCTTTTTCGGTCTTGGCGCAGGAATTTCGGATATCCCCCTGACGGGCGGGCTGATAAAAGATCGGCTGATGGTTTTGGGCGACCTTCTGCACCGCCGCGGCCAGCTGTTTGATGGTCGTGGGGATTCCCGTCCCGATGTTGTAAGCTTCGCCCGGATGAACGTTCGGAGAAAGACTTGCCTGGATGTTGGCCGCTGCCACATCGGATACATATATGAAATCCCGGGTGGCACCGCCGTCGCCGTAAATCGTGATCGGTTGGTTGTTCAAGACCCGGTCGAAGAAAATGGAGATGACCCCGGAATAGACGCTTCCCGGATCTTGTTTTTCTCCGTAGACGTTGAAATACCTGAGGCCAACGGTTTCCAGTTGGTAAATCCTGGTGTAAAGCGAAGCATACATCTCGTCCGCCAGTTTGCTTAAGGCATAGGGCGAAATGACATTCCCAAGCCGTTCTTCGCTCTTGAGGGCATCGGGATTGTCCCCGTAAACCGCCGATGAAGATGCATAAACGACTCTTTTGACTTTACAGACCCGAGCGGCTTCCAAAACATTCAAAAACCCGGAGACATTGATCTCGTTGTTCAGAACCGGTTCTTCGACCGACCGCGGCACCGAGACCAGCGCCGCTTCGTGGATGACGTAATCCTGGCCGGAAACGGCCTTCAGCACTTCATCGTATTTCCGGACGTCGCCTTCCTGAAACAGAAAGTTCGGATCGCTGATGATCTCCCGAAGGTTGTCCAAGTTCCCGCTGGACAGATTATCGAAAGCCAGAACTTGGTGATTGGCTTTGATCAAACTGATGCAGATCTCGCTGCCGATGAATCCGGCTCCGCCGGTTACCAAGAATTTTCCCATGTTCAACTCCTATTTTGGTTTTATCCGTTAAGCAGGTTGAATAAATTCACCAGCCGGACAACATTCAGAAAAGCCACAGTCAATGAGACCGATAGCGCCAAAAGATTGGCGAATTTCCTTCGGTCTTTGATCCGGAAATAACCAAATAACAAAAACGAGACGAAAGCGATCCCGACGATCCACAGAAAATAATAAACGGTGCCGTAGGAGATCGAATATATGAACATCCCCTCTTCCATTCGGGCCAGTTCAAAATCGGCGTTAACCACCAGATCGATGAGACCAACCGCGACGATCAGCCCGACTCCGGAGTAAACGAGCAAAAGGCCCTGGGCTTCTTTTTTGGTTTCCATGACGAACAGAATGAGAAGAAAGATGATGAAGGCGGCGAAGTGAACGATATCCAACCGGTCGCCCTGCCCCACGAAAAACACGTAAACCAGGTTGATCAGATAAACAGAAGCGACGGCGGCCGGAAAATATAGTTTGTTAAGAACGCTGTGAAAACCGGATTCCTCGGTCTTGGTCACGAAAAAACCGCTGACCTGATAATGATAAATCAGAAAAATGAACCAGCCGATCGGGATCGCCAGGGCGGCCCCGGCGAAATAGATCATGGTTGGGATCTCGAGGATGCCTCCCAGCCATTCGGGCAGGAACTGGGTCATCATGGAATTATGCCAGCCCAAGAAAAACAGCGCCGTCAAAACGGTATAGGTAATGAAGAGGCTGGTTTGGGTGTGGAAAATTTTGTTTTCCATGGTTTCCTCCGATCGATCCCGTCCGGGAAATGGTCATTCGGTAACGGATATGTCCTTTTTGCGATTGAAATACTGGAAAAGAAACGAGCCAAGGATGATCACGACTCCGCCGATGAGGGTTCGCAGCGTCGGGATCTCCGAAAGGATGAGCACCCCGTAAAGGGTGGCCAAAAACGGAGTTAGAAACGAAAAGTTGGTTACGGTGGTCAGTTTTTCGGTCCTTCCGACCGCGGCCGACCACATCAGCGTTCCGACGCCGCAGACGATGATCCCAAGGATGATCACCACCCAAATCGAGGCCGTTGAAGCCGCCGCCAGTTCGGCGATGGCCTGCGGAGCATAGAAGGACATCATCAATAGACAGGACAGAATGCTGTAAACGCAGATTTCCAGGGGCGTATATTTTTTGATCAGGTATTTTTGGGTGACATTGTATATGGCAAGAAGAAACGCCGAGACGAAGATCAAAGCCGTTCCCAAATTAAAGTTCAAAATTTCTTTGGAAGCAAACATGATGATCAGGCCTGCGAATTCCACCGCTACCGCCGCGTAACTCCAGCCCGCGATCTTTTCTTTGAAAACGATGGCGGCCAAAATGACGGTCATGATCGGAAAGGTCCCCATGATCATGCTGGCCACCGAGACTTCCACGGTTTTCAGACCAAGGTTGAAAAACAAGCTGAACGCCGCATATCCGGAGAACCCGGACAGCAAAAACCACGGAATGTCTTTCAGTTTCGGAAGCCGGATCTTGTTGAAGATGGCCGCAGACAGAAAAAACACGGCCGTCAGGACATGCCTGATGAAAGCCAGAGGGATCGGAGAGAAATCCTGAAGGGCAAATTTGGAAAGGGCATTGGCCGACGCTCCGATCAGGGTGGCTCCGAAAGCAAGGATCAAAGTTAAGTTTTCTCGTTTTTTCATAGTGGGGCCATCCGTTTCTAGTGGCATCATTATACTCCGCTTCCCCTTTTTTCACAAGTAAAAAAAAGCATATTGCGAACAACATGCTTTTAGGAGCAGCTCTGAAAAAAGAAAAAAAGTTCAGAGCCCGGGTTGATGACTCGGGCCATACCCCAATGGCCCAAATCATCTATTCGAGAAAGATTGAAACGATTAAGGGAGATTCGTGCTTTCCTCAACATAAGCCTTCCCTTTCGGGAACCCGTTGTAATGGTTGCTTTTGGGTGTAAGCAAGAGGTCGCAAACCATTACTACAATAATAAAACGATCAAATGCTCGTTTTTATTCGCTTTTTCGAATTATTTTCACATAAATAATAAAAAGCCATCGAAATGGCTTTATTTTATTCATATTTTTTATTCATTGGGGGTCTCATAGAAGGTTTTGATCTTCTTTAGGGCTTCGCTGTAGACCCTGAGGATCGTCCCCAGGGGTTTTCCCATGTATTCCGCGACTTCCCGGCGTTTCATGCCAAAGACAGTCGTCAGACCGATGACCAGGTATTCGGTCTCGTTCAGGATCCTTTTGAGATCGATCTGATACTCAAGCATGATTTTCTCATCGAACTTTCCGGAATCCACCTGGAATTCTTCCATCAGCTCCACGTCCTTCTTGGTCTTAACGAAATCCAGGGCGGTGTTTTTCGCGATCTTCATCAGCCAGGCTTTGAAATTGGAGTTGTATTCCAAGGTTTGAATGTTCGTCCACATTTTGATGAACGTGTCCTGAGTCAGGTCCTTGGAGGTCTCCCCGTCCTTGGTGATCTCGTGGATCTTCGAAAAAACCAATTTGTAATATTTCGCATAGATCTCCCGGAAGGCTTCCTGATTGTGCGTATACAGCTGATTGACAAGCTCTTTTTCGGTTTTCATCTCTTAACCCCCAAAGTCTTTCCCGATCTTCCTCATTCCATTATTTTTTTGACGTATTTTGAATCCAGATTATTTGCATCGAGAAGCACAAAAACATCCAGGCTGTTGAACGGCACATCGATGAAGATGTCTTTTCCGAACCGGGCTCCGATCCGAACATAACCCTTAACCAGAGGCGGCAATTGTTTCTTGGCCAGTTCCTGATCAACTTCGCTTTCGGGAAGAAGATCCAACCGGCGCTGATTAGGTCCGATCGCGGGAATGTCCTTTTCCCCCAAGTAATGGTAGTAAAGGTACGAAAATCCGTGGCGGTAATCCCCGAGATTCACTCCCGAGAATGATGCCGTCCCGAACAGATAATCGATTTTGTTCGCGGAAGCATAAGCAAAGATCCCTTTCCAAAGCAGCATGATGACGGTTCCGTTCCGGTAATCCTTTCGAACCACCGCCCGTCCGAGTTCCATGATGTTTCGGTCTTTGATTGCTTGGATGTCATATTCATTTTCGCTGATGAATTTCCCAAACCGGGCGATGTGTTCTTTCCGGACCAGCCGGTAAGTTCCGGCGATGACGTTTGCCATCCGGTCGACCACGATCAGATGATCGCAGTAAGCATCGTACCGATCGGTAAACAGACCGGTTTCGTTGGTATTGTTCGCGTTGTAATAAAGCAGCAGATCCTGATAACGCAATTTCAGGACTTCATTAAGTTCGGCTTCGGTTTTCACCAAACGGATCTCAAAATTATTCGATACCATAGTTGGAAAATCCAAAGCTTGGTAATTTTCATTTTTCATTGCTCCATTATACCTCAAATCATCGGGTTTCTCAAGTTCATTTCCGAGAATCCCGTTTTTCCAAAAAGCGTCAATTCCTCTTCAGGATCCTTCGATGGACCGGCCGGTAGATCAGGACCCCATCGATTCGCTCGGAAGCAAAGAGAATGACTTCGCGGACTTTTGTTGTTAGTTTAAGCGGTTCTTCGGCCTTGAGCCGGGCTTTCCGAACCAAGGTAACATGGGGAAAAAACGGCCGATTTTCCAAAGCAAACCCCAAAGCCGATAAATTCTCAAACAGGTTCTTGTACAATTCGGAAAGCGCATCGGAGGAATCGATTTTCCCGATGATCATGTCTTTAAGACCGGTCAATTCTGATACGGTGATTTCAAACGGGGATAAATTAAGTTTGTTTAAAACCAAACTGACTTGTTTTTGTTTGGAGGAATCGATGTCCCCCAAGAAAAGGACGGTCAGATGCAGATTTGAAGAAAGCGTAAAGTTTCCGTCGGGAACCTGGGCTCGCAAACAATCTTGGATCTTCAAGAGTTCCGATTGGCAATCCAAAAGCTCAACGCCGATGAAGGCTCTCATGGTTTGACCCCTCTGACGGCGAAATCCTCGGGAACCGGCGTTTCAAAAACCACCGTCTTCCGGGTCCTTGGGTGAACAAACGAAACAAAGCAGGAATGAAGCATCATCCGGCGGTCGGGTTTCCCGTACAGTTTGTCTCCATATAGCGGATGTCCGAGCGCGGCCAGATGAACGCGGATCTGATGCGTCCTGCCGGTTTGCGGCTCAACTTCCAAAAGCGCCATGTTCGGAAGCTGACGCAATACTTTGTAATCGGTGACGGCGGCTTTTCCGCCTTCAAAAACCAGGTATTTATTCGCGCAGTGGCGGTTTCGGCCGATGTTCAGGCTGATCGTGCCTTGCTGGTTTTCCATTTTTCCCATGGCCACGGCATAATATTTCTTCCGAAAAATCTTCTGTTCGATCTGCCAGGAAAGAAAGGCATGCGCCAAAAAATGTTTCGCATAAACGACGAGCCCGCTGGTATCGGCGTCCAAACGATGAACATGGCGCGGTTCCCGCCGCAGTCCTTCGGCTAGAAAATGGGCAAAGACGATGTTGTCCAGGGTTTCATCGCCATTCCCGTCCGGATGAATGATGATCCCGACTGGTTTGTTTACGATCAGGATGTCCTCGTCCTCATAAACGACCGAAAGCGGCTGTTCCCACGGAACCGGAAAAGAAGAATCGGGAATCGGTACGCCGATGATCTCCCCCGAAGCCAAGACGTGATCAGGGGAAACGGGTTTTCCCTCCACGGTAATGGTCTGGTCCCGGAACATCCCGTTGATGATTTTCGGGGCCGCATGAAAGCTTTCTAAGAATTCTCCGACGGTCCGTTTGGAGATCCCCGTAAATTCAACATATTCCATGATCATTCCGCTCCCAGCATCCCAAGGATCTCGTCCTCGTTCAGAAATTTGAGCGGAACGCCTTGGGTGGCCAATTCCGCCGCCAGCATCAGTTTTATTTTCGGGCAGTTGCCCAAAACCACCACATAGTCCAGACTGCGGTTGATGTTTTTCTCAACATAGGCTCCGCTTTGTTCAAGACGGGTCAATAATTGCCCTCTGGTCGTTTTTTGGGGTTTACCGAGCACACAGACTACTTTGTCATTCAATTGTGGATTGGAGCAAACCGGCGCGGTCTTCTTGCGCTGATACCTATACATCGTCGGATAAAAACGGGTCTGATCATAACAGCCGTAGCGGATCCCGAGCGAATCATACAATTCATCGGCGCTGCTCGAGCAAGTCATTCTCTGACCGCGGCTTATGATCTCTACGCAGACTCGGGCGTCGCTTAAAGCGTCATGATGAACATGATCATCCATCTCCAGATACGAAGAGATCGTCGACAGGCGGTGGTTGATCATTTCTTCCGGCCAGAGTTTCGATGCGATCTTCAGAGTGCATCCGAACTTAAGGGTCGGGGGCTCGAGATGATATTTCTCGATCATCGCTTTCAGGACTCCCAGGTCAAACCCGGCGTTATGCGCAAATATCTTCGTTCCCTCAAAATAACCTTTGATCTTTTTCCAGACTTCCGGAAAAGTCCCGGCTCCCTCAACATCTTCCGGAGTGATATGGTGGATGTTGATGTTGAAATCACTGAATTCTTCCTCGGGATCGATCAAATATTCGGTCGCGAATTCTATTTTGTTGTTGGTAACGGCCACTAGTCCGATGCTGCAAGCGCTGGTCGGATATTGATTGGCCGTTTCAAAGTCGATTGCCATGTAATCCATATGCATTCCTCATTTTTATTTATTATACCAAAACCCCCTTCAAAAGTCCACAGCCTCAAGCGGTTTTCCAGGTTGGCCCAATAGAAAAACTGAGCCGGGGTAAGGCTCAGTTTTAGGAAGGGGATGTTGTGAATAATTTCTTATTCACTGCTATATGTAGGGGATAAGTACGCCTCTCGGCGCAAATATAGTATATTACACGCTCAAAAAAAAATCAAGTACTTTGTTTTAAAAATGACAATTTTTGGTATTTTGTTGGATTTATTGATTAATTGTATTATAATAAACCCCGGTGATACAAATGAATAGCAAACAAGAAATTTTAGAATTTTACGGATCGGAATGCGATTGCTTCGACGTTCACGGTTTACGGTGGTTTGAGCAGAATCGGGATTTTTCCCGACTCCCCAAGGACGTTCATGTCTCGAACGTCATCGACTGGCTGAAGGAGAACCCCAGCGGGGCTTATCTTGCTTTTGAGACCGACAGCCCCATTTTGGCTATTCGGGCGAAACGCCCGGAAAAAGCCTTCATGTCACACATGACCGCCATCGGCCAGGGCGGATTCGACTTATACATCCGCCGAAACGGGAAGCTTCTTTTTTTAAATTCCACGAAGACCGATCAAACCGAATATGAGCTGGTTCTCGTCGAAGGCCTTCCGAAGGGAAAGCATTCCTTCCGGCTTTATTTTCCGCTTTACATGGCCTTGTCCAGCGTCGCGATCGGCGTCCGAAAGGGATCGCATATCGAAAGGTCCGAACGGATCAATCCGGAAAAGATCGTCTTTTACGGAACCTCCATCACTCAGGGAGGATGCGCCAACCGCCCGGGAATGACCTTCTCGTCAATGGTCGGCCGGCAATTCCCTTTAGAAGTGATTAATCTGGGTTTCTCCGGAAACGCGCTTCTGCAGCCGGAAATGTCACAAACGATTGCCTCCATCCCCAACATGAAAGCTTTGGTCGTGGAAGTTGAAGCCAACGCCGGCGATCTGGGGGTCCTCAAAGACCGGTTCGAACCATTCATGAAACCGCTCATCGCCAAAAACCCGGACATGAAAGTCATCGTGATCAGTCATTTTCCCCAAACTTTGTCTTTATACAAACAAGCGATCCGCGATCGTTTTGACGATCTTCTGATCTATCAGCGGACCCAGTGCGAGAAAAACGGCTGGATGTTCTTAGATGGCCGAAAGATTTTAAGGCCGCTTCATTTCGAAGAGACCGTCGACGGCGTCCATCTGACCGATTTGGGTTTTTATTTTGTTGGCCAAGCCCTGATCAAAGCCCTTAAAGCTCTGGGCTTCAAAACGGTATGAACAAAAGCCTATTTCTCATATTCATGATGGGACTTTGGGTTTTGGCGGGATGTCAGGCGCCAGCTCCTTCGCTGGAAGATCTGGCCGATGTTCTGACCTTAGACCTCGCTCTTCCGGAAGAAACCGCCGCCGATCTGCCCTTCCCGACTGATTACCCCCTAAACAATGCGGTATTGGAACTAACCTGGCTGTCCGATGATGAAGACGCCATCGCTTTGGACGGAACCATCACCCGCGGATTCGCCCCCCAAAGCGCCAACATTCACGTGGTCATCGCTTTAGGCGACGAAACCATTACCAAATCCATGGGAGAAGTGATCGTCACCGCTTGGACTGATGAAGAGATCGCCGCGGAACTGACTTCCAAACTGTCGTTTCCTTCCGTTGCGACCCAAGCCCTGGATTTTCCGGATACCTTGATTTTGTTCGGAGTTACCGCCGAACTTACCTGGTTCAGCAGCGATTTATCCGTCATCGGAAGTGATGGTTCAATCCATCCCGGCGACACCAGCCGGTCGGCGGAGATCACCGTTACGCTCACCGTCGGCGAGCGGACCATAATCATTCCTTTCCTGACGATATCGGTTAATCCTTTAAACAAACAAGCGATCATTGATGACGCCATCGCCGCCATTGATCTTCCGGGAACGACCGATTCCGACCTAATCCTTCCAACCCGAATCGGCGAGGTCATCGTTCAATGGTCATCGGACCATCCCGAGATCTTGGCTGATGACGGAAAGTGGTCCTATTCCGAAACCGATGCTTTGGTCGTCATGACCGCCATCTTGGCTTTTCAGGGGTTGATCGTGGAAAGAGATTTCCCGATCACCGTCTTGACCTATACCAGCGCCGAAAGATTGGAAAACGCGCTTTCCCAAATTGCGTTTGATGAGACCGTCGGCGAGAATCTCAGCTTGCAAACCATTTTCGACTACGGCGTTACTGGCGTTTGGATCTCATCCCTTCCGGATGTCATATCCAATACCGGGACCGTCTGGCTCGACGATGTCGCTCATACCGTTACTCTAAGCCTCACTTTGAAATCGGGAGATGAAATTTTGGAACAAGAATATACCGTCGTCACTAATACCATCAGCGGGGATGAAACTTATTTCCCGACGCATATGCTCGTTTACCGGACTGCCGACTTCCAAACCGCGAATCTGGATAATTTAACCGTTTCCGAAGGCAAGATCCTCTTAAGCCCGGAGGCGCTTTTGGGCAGTTATCCGTCCGAAGTATTCCGAACCAACCCGTTTACGAAATTAGTCGGTTCCTGGGCCGCCATTACGAGCGCGGACGCCACCTGCGAACTGAAGATCCGGGTTCGGGTCAACGGCGTTTGGAGTTCTTACCTCTCTTACGGAATTTGGGGCCTCGGCCGCCAAAACGCGATGACCGTTCCTCAATCGGCGGGCATTGCTTCCATGTCTGAAGATGAACTAACGATTTCCAATTCGCAAACCGCCGATGCTTTCCAGTTTTTGATCAGTTTGCGCCGCGATTCGGCCCAAACCGTTTCTCCGAAACTTTCGCTTGTGGGAATATCGCTTCTCATCCCCGGTTATGTTTTCCCAATCGATATAACTTTGCTTCCCGATTTCGTCGATTACGACGTTCCGCAGCTTTACCAGCATGATGTCCCGACCATCGGAGGCAGCATCTGCAGCATCACTTCTTCCACGATGCTTTTGCTTTTTAAAGGCCATGTCTTCACCGACTCGCTTCCTCATCGCGAAGTAGCGCCGCTGTTTTATGATTACGGAAACAAGATTTACGGAAATTGGGTCTACAACACCGTCGGCATGGGCGCTTACGGCGAAAGCAGTTACGTCAAACGGATCTATTCCTGGGACGAGCTGCGACTCCATCTGGCCACCGTCGGACCGGTTGCGGTCAGCATTAAGGGCAATACCGGGCTGTATACGACGGCCGGTCATTTGATCGTTGTCCGCGGCTACGAGATCATTGGCGATCAAACCTGGGTCATTTGCAATGATCCAAATGTCGCTTCGGTATATTACAAATACGATCTGCAGGTTTTTCTGGGCTTCACCAGAAATGTCATCTACGTCATTGAATGAAATTAAAAATCACGCCTTGGTTTTGGCGTGATTTTTTTTATGCCTTGATCTTGGCGATCAGTTTGTTTAATATTTCCACCATTGACCAGGTGTCCTGACGGCAATAAGCCACCAGTTTCCTGCGCAGTTCGTCGATTTCTTCTTTCGGAAGCTGAGCAAAACTGGCATAAGCTACGATGGCTTCGTTGCCGTTTTTGACTTCCAGATCGGCGTAGGACCGGTCGGAAAACAGCGGCAGTACTTTTTTGATTGAATATTTTCCGTGAAGCAGCGGATGATAATAATTGACAGTCTTCATCTCTTCTTCGGTCAGGCCCAAATCGCCGTACAGATGCTTCCCGGTTTTTACAAGTTCCAAAAGGTCGTAGATATGATCGCAGATCCGATCCAATTCCGCTTGATATTTCGGAAACATCCGGGCCAGTTCTTTGATCTGATGATATTCGAAATTTTGGTTGTAAACCATCACCGTTCCGCCGGCGCTCAGGTCGATGGTTTCGATCAGCGATTGGATCAATTCCTCCCGATGATCAAGGAAATCTTCCGCCAGGAAGGACCGGTGATCGCGGGTCTCATCGCAGGCTCCCGGTTTTCGCTCAATGTGAATCGAAAATTGAAACAGCGACTGGGAATACGGTTTTTCGCCCTGAAACCGCGGCAACGGGCATGGAAAGCTTTCGAAATCGAGATGATAGATCGGGTAGACGATTTTGTCCATCCCCATCTTCATTTTGGTTTTGTTCAGGTATTCCGTCTTGGTTACAAAGCACTCTCTTTGGATGCGATGATTGGGATTGACGATCCAATCCATCGGGATCGATTCGAATCCGATCATGCCTTCGTTGATCAAAGCACACTTGTCATGCTTGCGCTGGTTGCGGTCGGTAAAGCTCTTCGCTCCCATGTATTCCAAAACCGAAGGTTTGGAAAAGACTTCCGCCCAGCACACCTTTTGAAATAAACAGGCATCCGGCGTTCCGATTCCGCACTTGGCATCGCATACCGCCAAAGGGAGGGTCCGGCTGGCAAGGTTGCTTACGACGAACTCCTTCAGCTCATCAATTTCGGGCAGCCAATCTTTGGTGACTTGGGTAAGATCGATGAAGTCGATCAGTTCCTCGCCGGACTCCGTCTTCGGATAGTCCGCCTCTTCGCCAAGGCATGATTTTTCTAAAACATAATCATTGTTCAGGACGCCCAGATAGTAGCGGAATTTCTTTCCCAGAAGTTCGGGATGATTCTCCCGGAGGCTTCGTTCGATGAAATATCTTTCCACGGCCAGATCAAAAACGTATTCCCCGACTTCCGAATAACGGCTGAACAGTTTTTTGTAAGCGCTTTGAGGGTTTTCCGGAAGCGGACCCGAGCCGAAATCGGTTCGAAGAGACAAAACGTTTCCGCGCTTCGCAAACAAAGTTTGTCCTTGATCCGAAGCCGTGGATTTGGCCCGAAGCTCTTTGAACTTTCCGGAAGTCGTCGCTTTGACTTCCACGACCACCGCTTGGTTTTCATCTTCGAAATATCCGTCCAAGTAGCAATAGAACTGATGGCCTTTTTCCGAGAATCCAAACTTGGTCTGATCTTTGGTATCTTCATGAAAAACCAAGGGCAGACCAATTGTCTTTTGAGCAATCTTGAGCGCCCATTTTTCCACTTCCCGGTAATACGGCTGCATGGTTTGTAGCTGAACATCGTTTACTTCCAAAAGATCGTCGCCGGTTTCTTCGTCAAACATCCGGGATAACAATTCTCTGGCCGCCATCTTTTGTTCGTCATCAAAGAGACATACATCGCTGTTCAGACGAAGACGGTACAGTTTTTCAAGCGGTGGGATCCGGTCGCATTTGGAATATTCCTTGAAGGTGGTTTTTGATATGTTCATTTTCCCTCCTAACTTCCGGTTCCGAACTGCAGCGTATACATCTCGCAATACATGCCGCCTCTCGCAATTAGTTCGGCGTGCGTGCCGCGTTCAATGATCTTTCCTTCGTTGACAACCAGAATGAGATCGGCGTTTTTAATGGTCTGCAGCCGGTGGGCAATGATAAAACTGGTGCGGTTTTTAACCAAAAAGCCGATGCTTTTTTGAATCTTGGATTCGGTCCGGGTGTCAACGCTGGAGGTAGCTTCATCGAGAACGATGATCGGCGGATTGCACAGGATCGCTCGGGCAATGGCAATGAGCTGGCGTTCGCCGTGTGAGAAGTTCTTTCCGCCTTCTTTGACTTTGGTCAGGTATTTTTTGGGAAGCCGTTCCACGATGTCATGGACCTGAGCGGTCTTGGCGGCTTCGATCACTTCTTCGATGGTCGCGTCCGGACGCCCGTACCGGATGTTGTCCATGATCGTTCCCCGGAACAGGTAAGTGGTTTGGAGGACCACGCCCATTTTCCCGCGGATGCTGGACTTGGAATAATCAAAAACATTGTTCCCGCCGATTAGGATCTGTCCGGCTTTGGCGTCATAAAAACGGCTGAGCAGATTGATGATGGTCGTTTTTCCGCCGCCGGTCGGACCGACGATGGCGAGGGTTTTTCCGGAATCGATCCGGAAACTGATGTCTTGCAATACTTTTTGTTCCGGTTCATATCCGAAATTGACGTTTTGGAATTCCACCTCGAATTTTTGGCTTGGCAATTCCTCGGCGGGGTCATGCAAATACTCGTCTTCCTGATCGATCAGTCCGAAAACCCGGTATCCGCCGGCGACGGCCGATTGGAGCAGATTGTAAGTCTGGGCAATGTTGCTGATCGGCCGGACGAACATTCGGGAATAATTGGTCATGGATTGGATCTTTCCGACGCTGATGATCCCGAAGCGGATCTTGAGAATCGCTCCGGCGGTGATGACGACTCCGTAGAGGATGTTGTCCAAAAGCCGGATGATCGGCATCATCATTCCTGAAAATAACTGAGCTTTGAAACTGGATTTTTGAAGCCCGTCGTTGGAAACGTCGAATTTTCGGATCATGTTTTGTTCCTGATTATACAGTTTCACGGCTTTCAGTCCGTCAATGTCCTCTTTTAGAATGCCGTTGACTTCGCCGAGTTTCTCATGTTGCGACTTGAAATATTTGAAAGCCCGGGTCGTGATGAAAGCGATCATGAATATCATGAGCGGAAACAGGCTGATGACTACCAAAGTCAGCTGCCAGCTGGTCACAAACATCAAAATGATGGAACCGACGATCATGATCGCGGCGCTGATGAGCTGGGGAATGACTTGGGACAGGGCGGTGAAGATGGTTTCCACGTCATTGGTTATGACGCTCATGATCTCGCCGTGGGCGTGTTGGTCATAATAACGGATCGGCAGTCTTTGGAGTTTTGAGAAAGCTTCCAGACGGATGTCAGCGGTAATCTTTCCGGCCGCTTTCGCGACCAGAACCCGTTGGAGCCAAGCTCCGAAAGCGGTGATCGCGGTCAGGATCGCCAAAGAAGCGAAGATGATGAGCACGGCCGTGAAATCGACGGAGTCGATGTTGATGTAATCATCGATGGCGATCTGAACGATGTACGGAAGCGTCAGACTGAATCCCGATTGAACGAGGATGATCAGAAAGATTACGCTCAAAACCAGCGGGTAATGCTTAACATAATCCCAAATCCGTTTGACGGTCTTTCTTTGCAAGTGTTTGTCTTTGGGCATGTCCACGATGGTAAAGCGGGTCCGCGGTCCCCGCGCGAAAACTTGTTGGCCTCTATTCATGATTCCCTCCGAACTGGGAAACATAAATCTCCCGGTAAACTTCGCTGGTTTTAAGCAGTTCCTCATGGGATCCGTAACCGTCCAATCGGCCGGAGTTGTTCAGCACGATGATGTTGTCACAATTGCGAACGGAGGCGATTTTCTGGGCGACGATGATGATCGTCTGTTGTTTTTGTTCAACGAGATTTTCCTTCATTTTTCCTTCCGTCTTTGCGTCGACGGCACTGAAGGAATCATCCAAAATGAGAATTTTCGGTTTTCTTATCAACGCCCGTGCCAAAGACAAACGCTGCTTTTGGCCTCCGGAAAGGTTGGTCCCACCCTGGGTGACTTCGCTCTCATAGCCCTGGTCGGCTTTACTTGCGAACTCATCGGCCAGCGAAGCGGCCCCCGCGGTTTGGATTTCTTCTTCGGTGCTGTCTTTTTTCCCCTGGCGGATGTTTGAGGAAAGAGTTCCGGAGAAAATCAAAGAATCCTGGGTAACAAACGAGATGTTTTCCCGAAGATACGTTAGATCGATGTCCCTGACGTCGATCCCGTCGATCAGAACCTGGCCGGCGGTGACGTCATACAAACGCGGAATCAGCTGAACCAGCGTGGTTTTTCCGCTGCCGGTGGATCCGATGACCCCGGTAGCCGACTGGCTCTTTATTTTCAGGCTGATGCCTTCAATGGTGTTCGAAGCGGCGGCGCCTTCTTCATCCGCGTATCCAAAACTGACATTTCTGAATTCAATGTCGCCCTTCATGCCAAACCCGGTCTTGGGTTCTTCCGCGTTGGCGATATCGATCTTGGTTTTCAAAACCAGCATGATCCGGTCGGCGCTGACCGCGGCCCGGGAAATGGAGATGGCCACCATGGACAGCATCATCAGCGACATGATGATCTGTTGCAAATAAGAGATGTAAGCGGAGATCGTTCCGACCATGGCGATCCGGGCTTCCCCGGTATAGACCGAAACCAGATAACTGGCGGTCAAAAGTACGGCCCCGATGGCCAGATTGCTGATCAAAATGATGATCGGATCCATCCAAGCCATTTTTTTGTTCGCGGTGACCACGACGTTCGTATATTCGTCATTGACGGTTTTGAAGCGCTCGCGATCGGTTTTTTCGCTTCCGAATACTTTTATTTCGCGAGCCCCGCTGATGCTTTCAATCAGTTTCTCGTTCAGATCATCGTTCTTCTCTTGAAGTTTGACGAAGATCCGGGCGGCTCTGGTAATGATGAAAAAAATCGATACTCCCAGGATGATGACCGCAACCAGGATGATCAGAAACAAATCCGCGTTGGTGACGTAGGCCATGACCAAAGCGCCGATTAGGGTCAAAGGACTTCGCAGGATGGCCCGAAAGCCCATCATGAGCAATTGTTGAATCTGGCCGGTGTCGTTGGCGATGACGGTCATGAGCGTCCCGGATGTGATTTTGTCTACATTGGAAAAGGACAGATCCTGAACTTTCGAAAACAGTTCGCTCCGCAGGTCCGCGGTGATCTTGGTGCTCAGGTACTGAGCAAAGAGGTTATTAAGGATGGTGGTGATCACCGCGCCGATTGCGATGCCAACAACCAAAAGTCCGGTTTGATAAACATAGGAAAGATCATTCCGGCCGCTGTTGATTTCCGTGAAGATCCCCTTGGTGATCATCGGTATGGCCAAAGCTATGACGACGTCGCCGATCATGAAGAGAATGGCGAGGATGGCATGAACCAGATATTTTCGCTTAAAAGCCCGTTTATATAACGTTAGCAGTGATTTCATTTTTCCTCCTTGGAAGATCGGATGTGGCATACATCAAATCCAGATATCGATTATATTCGTTTTTGGCACTGGCTTGGTCCATGGGACGGGCCAGATAGCCAAATAAGCAGAGGGAAGTCAGCTTTTCGGTCAACCCGATCATCTCATGGGGCTTTTCGTTTTTGATCTGTTTGGTCATGATGGCCCGGGTTTCCGGATCGATCTTGGGACTGAACAAAGGCGGCATCGCCAACTCCGGATCTTTTAACATGGCCGCCAGGATGTTCGGTATGAAATATTCCCGGTTTTGGGAATGAATTCTTTCCAAAGTATCCGCGAATTTTGCTTTGAGCGAGGAAAGAAGATCAAAGGCATGGCGTTCCAAATAAACAAACAAAGGTTTGGCTTCCTTTCCGTACAAATGAAACAGCAGGATCGAAAACAGCTGCGCGGGATCATCAAAATACTGATAGAAACTTCCCCGCGGTATTTTCGCATCGCGAACGATGTTCGAGATCAGGACTTGTGAAAAAGGAACCCGGGAAAACTCCTTTTGGGCCGCTTCCAGGATCCGTTCCTGTTTTTCTTTTGAAAGATTTTTAAAAGTCATGAACCCCATGTTTTCATCTCCTTTGGGGTATTTTATCACAAATGTGACACGGTGTCAAAGTACAAACAAAAAAACCGTCAGCTTTCACAAAACGGTTTTCATTCGGTTGGTATTTTGATTTTCTTGATCATGATCTCGCTCATGATCACCAAGACGATCAGCAAGATGGCCCAGGCAAAAACGTTGGCCGTATCCAGGCTGATGATCCCCTGAACCATGGCGTAGCCGATGGTATCTTTCGGCTGAGCGATGTATTCGGCCATGACCATGACTTTCAGTCCCAACCCGAGCGATTGCACCAAAGCGGCCAGGGCGTGCGAGAAAGACAGGGGCAGGTAGACCTTCCGGATCCCGTAAAGGTTGTTTCCTCCGACCATCCGGATCTCGTCTTTGATGTTGGGGTCGATCACCCGGAAACTGAGCAAAAACATTTCGTAAAGGATCGGAAAGACCACAAATCCGGTCACGAACAGCGGGCTTAAGGCATTTCCGAACATCAAAAGCAGGATGACGATCACCGCCACGATCGGAAGCGTCCGCAAAGTCACAAACATTGGCTTGAGGATATATTCGGCCGGTTTGAACAAAAACGACAGCATCGCCAGAACAAAGGCCAAAACAAAACAAATCGCGATCACCAAAAGCAATTTGGAAATAGTATTAAGAATGATCAGATAAGTGTCGGTTTCCGAAAGCACCTTGATCAATTCGGAGAAGACCGCACCGACGCTCGGGATGACCAGCGAGTTGTCAACGGCGGACGACGCAATGACCCACGCCAGCAGAAGCACCAGCAACCCGAGAAACAGGTAAACGGCCTGGCTTTGGTTCTTTTTCATCGGTAGAATCCTTCCTCCGGAACCGTTCCTCCCAAGATCCCGGGATTATGTTCGTTCAAAAGGGCGTAATAATCCCCCAAGAAGCTTTCATTTCCCTGAGTGGTCACATATTCAATGTTGCTTCGGGGAATGGCTCTGGCAATGGTTTCCGCGGTCAGATTCGAAAAATAGGCGTGTTTTCCGGCGATGAGGGCCGCATAGCCCTCCGGATCGTCGTTCAGTTCTTCGGTATTTCTTTGAAGCAATTCCAAAAAGATTGCGATGTCTTCCGGATTGGCACTGTCCGGATTAACGAAGATTCCGGCTTGAGGAATGCGCGCTATCGTCGGTTCCAACACTGCCTGAAGATCCAAAACATTCAGTTCCAGCGAGTAATTGATCTCTAGCGTGGAAATGACCGGTTCCGCGGCCAAAATAAATGGGTAGTCGCAGTTTGAATCATCGGCCGGATTACTGGTATTGGTCAGAAAGAAGGGCAAAACCAAATTGACGTTGGCCTGATAACTGATGTTCGCAATCACCGATTCGCTGGCCAAAGCCGCTCTCAGAACTATGTCCGGCGTGCTGTTTTGGCCGTAGGCCATAAGGGCTTTTCCGCTTAAATCGGAAACCGAAGCCAACGCATGAGTGCTTCTGGTGATCACATACGTGTTTCCGAACGTCAGGATCCCCGCCAGCTGATAATCGCTTCCGCCTTCGATGAAAGCCTTGGCTCCCAGATTCAGCGGAGCAACGATGATGTCATGGCTTTTTGAGGTCATGGCCGCCACCAGCAGAGTCGGGTTGTTGACATCCTCGACGGTAACGTTCTTGGTTCCGATCAGATTTCCGACGGCCAAAAGCGGGATCCCCGACGGGACGATCACGCTTACGTTGTTTTCAATTTGTTCGGAACCGCAGCCGACCAGCATCAGCCCGATCAGCAGCACCAGTATCTTTTTCATGATATGTTACCTCTTTACAGAACATTATATCTCAAGTATAATGAATTGTCCGTAACATAGGTTACAGAGAGGTTACTATGAACGTTTTCAAAAATCATTTATCATCTTTCGTCATCAAAAAATACAAAGCCAAATCGGTGATCTTCACCGAAGGATGTGAATGCCAGCATCTCGGCGTGGTCTTAAAAGGAGAGGTCGAGATCTCCACGACCACTTTTCTTCAAAAAGAATATTCGATCAAAGCTTTGGGTCCGGATGACATCTTCGGAGAGAACCTGCTGTTTTCCGGCGGCGGGACATATCTCGGCAATGTCATTTCCAAGACCGATTCAAAAATTGCTTTGATCGGAAAAGCTGATTTGCTTAAACTGCTTTCGAGCGACTCCGCTCTTTTGGAAGACTATCTTCGGGCCCTTTCGAACAGCCACATGCTTTTGCAACAAAAAATCAAGATCCTTTCTCAAAAATCAATCGCAGAAAAGATCATGTTCTATCTCGGCGAATGCTCCAAAAAAATCCATTCGCTTACCATTCCTTTAAAAAGCAAAGAACATTTGGCCGCTTATCTGAACATTCCGAGGCCATCGCTTTCCCGAGAACTCATTTCGCTAAAAAACCAGGGAATGATCGATTGCGGCCGCCACTCCATAACCATCTTGAAAAACCAGTAATTTTCCATCTAAAAAAGAGTTAGCATCCGCTTTCGGGGCTAACTCTTTTGATTTTATTTTACTTGCTTATTTCTTTTCGTAAAGGGTTCTTTCATGATAATGGGTATGAAGCAGCAGATGAGCAATGTGGCCGCCCGGTTCTTTTAGGAAATCCTGATACAAGGCTTTTACGGCTGGATTGTCATGGGATTTCCGAATGTTGGTTGAAGAATCAATGTTATACAGCGCTTGGGCTCGGGCTTTTCTGACATCGATCTGCTCCATGATCTTGGCGTTGACGATCGGCTGTCCGCCGCCGTTGACGCACCCGCCGGTGCAGGCCATGAATTCAACGAAAGCATATTTGTCCGGATTGGCTTTGATCCGTTTCATCATTTCCGGAATGTTCGCCGCTCCGTGCACGACCGCAACGGTGACTTTCAGTCCCGCCACATCAAAGTTGGCTTCTTTGATCCCGTCGGATACCCCTCTTAAGGCCGAGAAAGCCTCCAGATCCACATTCTTGTTTTCCAAAATCTCCTTGACGGTCCGAAGCGCGGCTTCCATGACCCCGCCGGTTGCTCCGAAGATTACTCCGGCTCCGGTATATTGGGCCATCGGGCCCTTCGGTTTCAACTCTTCCAGACCGCGGAAATCGATCTCCGAACGGCGGATCATCCGCCCCAGTTCGCGGGTAGTAAGTACATAATCGACGTCGCGCACTCCGTCAACTTCCATTTCCGGAAGTTTGGCTTCGGATTTCTTAGCGATGCAAGGCATGATCGATACGACCCGGATCTTGTCTTTCGGAATGTTCAGTTTGGCCGCATAGTAGTTTTTGATCAGCGCGCCCTGCATTTGTTGCGGCGATTTGCACGTTGACAGATTCGGCAGATATTCCGGATAATAGATCTCGATGTAACGGATCCAGCCCGGCGAACAGGAAGTGAACATCGGCAATACCGCCGGCTCGTTGGCCAAACGTTTTTTCAGGCGGCCAATGAATTCGGTGCCTTCTTCCATGATGGTCACGTCGGCCGCGAAGTTGGTGTCGGTCAGATCTTCAAATCCGAGTTTTTCCAAAGCGCGGTACATTTTGCCTTCAACGTTGGTTCCGATCGGATAACCGAACTCTTCTCCCAAAGCCGCTCTTACGCTCGGAGCGACCTGGGCAACGACGTAATAATCTTCTTTATCCAAAAGCGTCAAAACTTCGTCGACGCTGTCTTTTTCTCGCAAAGCGCCGGTCGGGCAATATTGAATGCATTTTCCGCAGTATATGCAGCCGGAATCGTCGATTTCGTGATTCATGGCCGGCCCGACATAGCTGACGAACCCGCGTTTGTTATAGTTGAGAACCGAGGTTCCCGCGACCTTCTCGCAGGCGGAAATGCAGCGTCCGCACATGACGCATTTGGAACTGTCGATGATGAGCGATTCGGTGAGGTTGGTGATGATCTTTTTCTTTTCGCAGCTTAAGTCTTCCCCAACGACGTTCGGAACGTTATATCTTCTTAGTAGGTGCAAAAATTCGCAATTTTGTTCGCGCGGACAGCGCCAACATTCGAATTTGTGATTGGCGGCGAGTAGCACCAGGTTGTTGCGAATGGCTTGTTTGACTTTGTCGCTGTTGGTCTTGACTTTCATGTTTTCGAATACTTTGACGGTGCAGCTGTTTTTTAGTCCGCGGATCCCTTCGACTTCAACGGTACAGATCCGGCAGGCCGAAGTTTCGTTTAGGCCCTTCAGAAAGCAAAGGCGGGGAACGTCGACGCCGGCGAGAGTCGCAGCTTCCATGATCGTGGATTCGCTGGATACTTCCAACGGGATGTTGTTGATGGTTACTTTTACGGTACTCATGTTCTTGTCCCCCTTACGCCGTTACAATCGCGCCGACCGGGCAAGCTAACTTGCAGGCTCCGCATTTGATGCAAATGTTCGGGTTGATGGTATGGCGTTGTTTGATGTCGCCGCTGATGGCATGGGTCGGGCAGTTGCGCTTGCACTTTCCGCAGCCGATGCAGTCATTGGTGATGTAGTACTTGATCAGGGCTTTGCATACGCCAGCCGGGCACCGCTTTTCAACGATGTGGGCAAGGTATTCGTCCCGGAAATGATTGAGCGTGGATAAAACCGGGTTCGGGGCAGTTTGTCCCAACCCGCACAGGGCCGAATCCTTGACGGAATTGGCCAAACTCTCCAGATCAACCAGATCATGCAGCGTTGCTTCGCCGCGGGTTATTTTTTCCAAAAGCTCAAGCATGCGCTTGGTGCCTTCGCGGCACGGAGTGCATTTTCCGCAGCTCTCGTCAACCGTGAATTCCAAAAAGAACCGGGCGACGTCGACCATGCAGTTGGTTTCATCCATGACGATCATGCCGCCGCTTCCCATCATCGAGCCGAGGCTGACTAAAGTATCATAATCGATCGAACAATCCAGATGTTTGGCGGTCAGGCATCCGCCTGAAGGTCCGCCGGTCTGAACGGCTTTGAATTTCTTGTCATTAGGGATTCCGCCGCCGATGTTGTAAATGACTTCTCGCAGGGTGGTTCCCATCGGGATCTCAAGCAAACCGGTATTGTTGATCTTTCCCCCGAGGGCAAAAACTTTGGTCCCCGCCGATTTCTCGGTTCCGATGTGGTTGAACCACTCCCCTCCTTTGATAATGATGGATGGAATATTCGCGAAAGTCTCGACGTTGTTGATGATGGTCGGGCGTTTCCAAAGGCCCGCGTCGGCCGGAAAAGGCGGTTTGTTTCGCGGAATTCCCCGTTCGCCTTCAATGGAGGCCATCAGGGCGGTTTCTTCGCCGCAAACAAAAGCTCCGGCTCCCAGCCGTGTCTCCAGATCAAAGGAAAAACCCGATCCCAAAATATCGTTTCCCAAAAGCCCCAGTTTATAAGCTTCTTTGATGGCGAAATTGACTCGTTCGACGGCCAAAGGATATTCGGCCCGAACATAAATGTATCCTTGCGAAGCGGCGATGGCATATCCGCCGATCGTCATGGCTTCAATGACGGAAAACGGATCGCCTTCCAAAACGGCCCGGTCCATGAAGGCTCCCGGATCGCCCTCATCGGCGTTGCAAATCAAATAATGCTGTCCGCCTTTGTTGCGCGCGGCCAGGCCCCATTTCATTCCGGTTGGAAATCCGGCGCCCCCGCGGCCCCGAAGTTTGGATTTTTTGACTTCTTCGATGACGGCTTCGGGCGTCATTTCCGTCAAGACTTTCGCCAAGGCAGAATAACCGTCTCTGGCGATGTATTCGGTGATGTCTTCCGGATTGATGATTCCGCAGTTCCTCAATGCAATTCTTTCCTGATGGGCGTACAAATTGGTTTCGCGGAATTTCTGGATCTTCGCTTCGTCTTCCGGAGTGATGTTGGTATAAGCTTTTCTGGTGACAACCGATCCGTTCATCAGATGGTCTTTGCAAATTTCGGCGACATCCCGAACGTTTACGCTGGTGTAAAGCGTGGAATCGGGATAAACGATGACGACCGGGCCTTTGTCACAAAAACCAAAGCATCCGCTCATGAAGACGCTGACGTTTTCATCAATCTCAAATGCCACGATCTGTCTTTGGAATTCTTCGTAAATGGCCTGGGAATCGGAAGATGAACAATGGGTGCCGCCACAAACGACGACTTGATATCTAAGCGCCATAATATCCTCCGATTTTCTTGTATTTTGCGATCAAAAGGTCTTCAACGACCAATCCGTTCAAAATGTGGGTGTCGATGATCCTTTCGGCGTCCATCGGTTTTACTTTGCAATAAGTGGTTCGAAATCCTTTGCTGTCAAAGACTTCAACGATCGGTTCCAAGGCGCATTCGCCCATGCATCCGACCGAAATGACCGAAATGTTTTCGAGACTGCGGTCTTTGACGATTTTTTGCAAAGCTTCGTAAACCGGTTCGGCTCCCGCGGTAATGCCGCAGGTGGCCATGCCGACGACAATCCGGAATGCATTGCCTTTCCCGATCATATTCATTTTTTGGGAAGCTTCTTCCCTAATTTTTTTCAATTGTTCAATAGTCATGCGTGATTCTCCTCCTTCGCGCTGCCTTTTGGTAATCCCCAGGAATCGAAAGGCCGATTCCGTCTTTTGCCAAAGCCTGATTTTCTTTGGCCGTAAATGACTCTCCTTTTGCATGAAAAACCCAGCGGTTCCTCTTTCCGCTCTAGCTTCTCAACCGTTGGTTTCTTTGTTCTCTTTGTTTTCTTTCAGAATGGTTTCGACCAAAAGACTCTCCACCGCGTTCTTGGCGATCTTCGGGTTGGCCGCTCCGTAGACTTTTCCGTCCACGGTGAATACGGGTGAAAGCCCGCAAGCGCCGATGCAGCGCGCCGCCGCCAGGGTAAACTGTCCGTCTTCGGATGTCTCCCCCGGTTTGATCTGAAGTAGATCGGATAAAGTCTGAATGATCTCCTGAGATCCCCGCACGTAGCAAGCCGTTCCCAGACAAACGTTGATGATGTGTTTTCCTTTTGGTTCGATCGAAAAGTGCGAATAGAAACTTACGACCCCGTTGATTTTTCCGATCGGCTCTCCCAGCTCCTCGGATATGATTTTTTGGACCGCGATGGGTATGCATCCGAAGATCCTTTGAGCATCATGCAAAGTCGGCATTAAAGGGCCGGGCTTCTTCATGTGTTCGGCGATTCTGGCCTTCAGATCTTGAATTTGTTCTTCGGTCATCAAAAATTTTGTTGCCATTTTTTCCTCCTGTATATTCCGATGGTATTCTACCATAATCCCTTTCAAATGGGAATAGGCTAACTGCCCAGTAAAACCGATTACATTTTTATACAAAAAAACGGCTGTTAAAAGCCGGTTAATTAATCATAGGTCAAGCAGGGTAGACTGATAAGTGAATACTCGGGTTTCCCCATCCTCAGTCACGGTGACTGGGAAGTAAACGGTCGCTTTGGGGTTGGGAGGACGGAATGCTTTTCCGGTTTCGTCCATGATCTTTGGAGACGCTGATTTCCAAACGAATGTCATATCCTGGAGCTGGGCTTGCGCCAAATTTTCAATTTGCACCAAATCCATGAATTCTCCCCAACGGTTGGCTTCGCGGATGACTTGGGAAAAATAATTCTTCCTTTACCAGGCTTTCGCCAACAATGTTGAAGTATGTTCGTAAACATTGGAAACCGAATCAAAAGTGGCGGTTACTTTGTAACTAACGGTGGTTTGCGTTCCCGGATGACTGATGATCTTTCCCGTATTGTCCAGTATCTCCGGGGTCAGGGATTCCCAAACGAAATCCACCCCCTGAAGGTTTTTGATCGCAAAATATTCGATCGCGGTCAGATTCAGAAATTCATTCCATCGGTTGGAGGCTCGCATGACATGCGGACAATCTTTTCCGGAGAAATAGTTGTGCTGGCGGACATTGTACAATGACAAGTCGAATTCATTCAGAAGTTCGGCGCTCAGTTTCGCGGTTTTTCTCATGACGACGTTATAATCGGTTCCCGGCTGCAAGCAGGTTTCGATCCCGATCCCGTAATAATTGCCGTCATGTTCCCCGGCATGCCAGGCAACTTCGTTTAGCGGAATGTGCTGATATATTTCGGTGTTGTCCACCGAATAATGCCAGGAGACTCCCGGATTGGTGTGAATGTACCGATTATGCATTTCCGCGGTCGCTCCGGAGTTGGTGTTGGCGGTGTCATGAATGACGATCCAACGGGTTTCGGTTTTCAAGACCCCCGGCCGATCTTCAAGCGGCACCATTCCGTCCAGGACCACCGATTGGGTATTGATATAAAAAGGCAGGTATCCTTCGTTGTAAGCGGTGTAAGACGTTGCTCCGTACATCGTATATTGCTGAGTCTTGATCTCATCAAGAAAGATCAGATCCAAAAATTCCTCAATGGCTACCCATTTTTCATTGTAATCCTTGCCCGCGACTTCCAGTTCGATCGAAAACGAAGTACTCTGCGTTCCAGTTGTTACGGTGCATCGAAGCGTGACCATTTGGTTTTGGGCCGGTTGGGTCAGGGCTCCGGTTGAACTTAAGACCAACGGTTTCGTTGAAGTCCAAACCAAGTTTGCTGCATATTTTTCATCGAAAAGCGGTAGTTCCAAACTTTCCGTAATGACGTTTTCCAACATTTGGCCGGCTAAGAACCGGTTTTTGATGTCTTCGGCTTTTTCGGCGATGGTAGTGCCTTGAGCGGTGACGTTTTTCTCAAAAGTCCGGGTGATCCCCCGGCTTGGGAAGGATACGGTTACAAGGATCATAAAATCGGTATCGACGGCCGGTTTTTTATATATTCCCGAATCGGTAAAAACCGATTGATCGGTAGAAGACCAGGTGATGACGGCTTCCGGATAACTGGAATCAGTGGTCCGAATGTTGTCATAATTTCGGGTAATAAGACGGCTGAACTGCTTCAGGAAATCTCCAGCGACCAATTCCGGAGCATATCCGGGGACGGTGACGGGAATCGTTGCTTCCCCGGTTCGGTCCTCATAAGTGACGGTAAAAGTCAAATTGGCGAAGGTATCGAATTCTTTTTGAAAGATTACGCCGGCGTTGGTGATGACGGTCGGATCGTCAGAAACCCAAACGATCGAACCTCCCAGATCCGTATGTTCGCTCGGAAGAGTCAGATTGAATGATGCGGCTTCGGGAATTTGGGTTTGGGTCCATTCGATGATGGTTTGAAGATTATCGGCGGCATTGGGAACGACGGTCACCGAAATATCGACCGCTTCCTGTTCGCCTTCAATGTAGACGAGAAGCGTAACGGTTCCGGGGGCGATGCCGGTGATCATTCCCTCGGCGTCGACGGTCGCAATCTCTTCATTTCCGGAGAAAAAAGTAAAAACCGTTTCGGGATCTCCTTCGGAAATGCCAACCAGGATCTTTTGGGTTGATCCGACGGTCATTTCGATTTGGGTATTGCTTATGTACCACTCCACTCCCGGCAGATAGGTTTTATCGCATCCGGCCACCGCGAAAAGAAGCGTGGCCGCCGCGATCAAATAAGTTATCGTCTTCAAAATTTTCATATGGGTTTTCCTCAGATCTCTTTCGTAATGTCTTTGATCGAATCAAAAACAAAGTCAGGTTGGATTGAGCTTTTTTCTAACATTTCGTTCGTGGTTTCCCCGGATAAGACGAGAACCGCGGTCACATTGGCGTTTTTCCCGGCGGCGATGTCCGTATACAAACGATCGCCGATCACCGCGATCTTTTCTTTCGGAAGTTTATGCAGATCCGAAAGCATGTCGATCATGTAAGGGTTGGGTTTTCCGATAAACACGGGCAGCTTTCCAGTTGCATTGGTGATCATCGTGCAGATGCTCGCGCAATCGGGGATGTAACGGTGGTTTTTGATAGGATAAAGAACATCGGCGTTGGTGGCGAGAAACTCCGCGCCATGATCAAGATACTCGCAGGCCTTTTCCAGCTTCTCATAACAAAGCTCCCGATCGAAGCCCACTACCACGATGTCGGGTTGCTGATTAGTCATGATGACGCCGTAGGAAAGCAGTTCCTGCCTGAGGGCATTTGTTCCGACCACATAAACGGATTTTCCGTTTCGGTTACGGCTTAGGAATGTTCCGGTGGCCATGCTTGAAGAAAAAATGTTTTGTTCGCCGCATGGGATCCCCAGTCCGGCCATTTTGGTTATATAGTCGTTTTTGTTGACGGAGGAATTATTGGTTAAAAACACATATTGCTTTTTTTGTTCGATGAGTTTAAAAACGAAATCCTTCGCTCCTTCAATCAAAGTGTCTTCAAAGTACACGGTTCCGTCCATATCCAATAAAAATAATTCAATGTCTTTCAGTGTTGTCATTTTTGTCTCCGATCCGCTTGGGCATAGATTTTTATATATTTCTTTCTGTGGCTTCATTTTAACACAAATTGCGACTTTTCCCAAGCAAAACCGAAATATAAAGCACAAATTTCTCCATTATGTCATAAAAAAAGTACCGCTATTGCAGTACTATGTTTTCAGATGGTGGCCCAGGCCAGAATCGAACTGGCGACACAAGGATTTTCAGTCCTTTGCTCTACCGACTGAGCTACCGAGCCAACATGGCGGTCCCAACGGGATTTGAACCCGTGATCTCCAGTGTGACAGACTGGCATGTTAACCGCTACACCATGAGACCGAATGGTTGCGGAGGAAGGATTTGAACCTACGACCTCCGGGTTATGAGCCCGACGAGCTACCAGCTGCTCTACTCCGCGATATATTATATGTTTCTGTTGGTTGGATTGTCAAATGGCGGAGGAAGCAGGATTTGAACCCGCGCGCGTTTGACCGCCTGTCGGTTTTCAAGACCGATCCCTTCAGCCGGACTTGGGTATTCCTCCGAGTATGTAAAACTGGTGGACCCGGCAGGACTCGAACCTGCGACCGACCGGTTATGAGCCGGTAGCTCTAACCAACTGAGCTACGGGTCCAAAATGGTAGCGGTGGGGGGATTTGAACCCTCGACCTCACGGGTATGAACCGTACGCTCTAGCCAGCTAAGCTACACCGCCAGATATTAATGCTTATCTTAAAATACAAAAATGGTGGATCCTAACGGGATCGAACCGTCGACCTCCTGCTTGCAGAACAGGCGCTCTCCCAGCTGAGCTAAGGACCCACTAAAATTAAACGGTCTATTGGTGCCTAGGGCGGGAATCGAACCCGCATGGTATTGCTACCACAGGATTTTAAGTCCTGCGCGTCTACCTATTCCGCCACCCAGGCGTAAAATGGTGTCTCCGAGACGATTCGAACGTCCGACCCACTGATTAAAAGTCAGTTGCTCTACCAACTGAGCTACGGAAACATAAGATGGTGCCGACTGTAGGAATTGAACCCACAACCTACTGATTACAGGTCAGTTGCTCTACCAGGTTGAGCTAAGTCGGCAAGCGAAATGGTGGGGATTGACGGGATCGAACCGCCGACCCTCTGCTTGTAGGGCAGATGCTCTCCCAGCTGAGCTAAACCCCCTTATAAATTAATAGCACAAATAAACAGTTATTAAATTATTAAGAGCAAAAGAAATACAAATTAATAGAAAGGGAGTCTGGCAACGACCTACTTTCGCGGGGTAAAAACCCAACTATCATCGGCGCAGAAATGCTTAACTTCTGTGTTCGGGATGGGAACAGGTGTGACCATTTTGCCATCATCACCAAACTCCTCTTTCAAAATTGAATAGCACCAAACGAAACGAAGTTTCGTCTTGAAGTTGTAAACAACTTCTTAACGTTTCAAGGTTATGTTTGAGAATTGGTATTGCATTTAAAACCAATTCATTGAATCGCAAAGTTCTAGAAAATAAGGTTAAGTCCTCGATCTATTAGTATCAGTCAGCTCAATACGTCGCCGTACTTACACACCTGACCTATCAACCTCATCATCTCTGAGGGATCTTACTTATTGCTAATGGGAAATCTCATCTTGGGGGGGGCTTCACGCTTAGATGCTTTCAGCGTTTATCCCTTCCATACATAGTTACCCAGCGGTGGATCTGGTAATCCAACTGGTTCGCCAGCGGTATGTTCACTCCGGTCCTCTCGTACTAGGAGCAACTCCCCTCAAATTTCCATCGCCCGCGACAGATAGGGACCGAACTGTCTCGCGACGTTCTGAACCCAGCTCGCGTAACGCTTTAATGGGCGAACAGCCCAACCCTTGGAACCTACTTCAGCTCCAGGATGCGATGAGCCGACATCGAGGTGCCAAACCTCCCCGTCGATGTGAACTCTTGGGGGAGATCAGCCTGTTATCCCCAGGGTAGCTTTTATCCGTTGATCGACTGCCTTTCCATTCAGCACAGCCGGTTCACTAAGCCCAACTTTCGTTCCTGTTCGACTTGTAAGTCTCACAGTCAAGCTCCCTTCTGCCTTTACACTCTACGAATGATTTCCAACCATTCTGAGGGAACCTTTGGGCGCCTCCGTTACTCTTTAGGAGGCGACCGCCCCAGTCAAACTGCCCGCCTGACACGGTCCTCTGGCCAGATTATGACCACAAGTTAGATACTAGGTATCAGAAGGGTGGTATCCCAACGTTGACTCCGCCGAAACCGAGGTTCCGACTTCATAGTCTCCCACCTATCCTGTGCATCCGACACCCAATACCAATATCAAGTTGCAGTGAAGCTCCATGGGGTCTTTCCGTCTAGTCGCGGGTAACCTGCATCTTCACAGGTAGTATGATTTCACCGAGTCCCGAGTTGAGACAGCGCCCAAATCGTTATGCCTTTCGTGCGGGTCGGAACTTACCCGACAAGGAATTTCGCTACCTTAGGACCGTTATAGTTACGGCCGCCGTTTACTGGGGCTTCAATTCGAAGCTTCGCGGTTGCCCGCTAACATCTCCTCTTAACCTTCCAGCACTGGGCAGGCATCAGCCCCTATACTTCACCTTGCGGTTTAGCAGGGACCTGTGTTTTTGTTAAACAGTCGCTTGGGCCTATTATCTGCGGCTCTCATTGCTGAGAGCCCCCCTTATTCCGAAGTTACGGGGTAATTTTGCAGAGTTCCTTAACAAGGGTTATCTCGCGCGTCTTTGGATTCTCTCCTCGCCCACGTGTGTCCGTTTACGGTACGGGCACCCATTCAATTAGCCTTAGAAACTTTTCTTGGAAGCCTGGCCTCATCAAACTTGCGTCATCACGCTTCAAGGTTGAATGGCATACGGATTTGCCTATATGCCCCCCTTTGCGCTTAAACTGAAATCCACTTATCAGCTTTGACTAGCCTTCTTCGTCATTCCATCAGTTGAACGGGTGGTACAGGAATATCAACCTGTTGTCCATCGGTTACGCCTTTCGGCCTCGCCTTAGGACCCGACTTACCCAGAGAGGACGAACCTTCCTCTGGAAACCTTAGGCTTTCGACGGATGGGATTCTCACCCATCTTTTCGTTACTCACACCGGCATTCTCACTGCTCAGCGCTCCAACAGTCCTCTCGGTCTGCCTTCGCTGCGCTGAGTACGCTCCCCTACCAAACAATATTGCTACTGTTTCCGCGATTTCGGTACCATGCTTAGCCCCGTTACATTTTCGGCGCAGAATCATTCGACTAGTGAGCTATTACGCACTCTTTAAAGGATGGCTGCTTCTAAGCCAACCTCCTAGTTGTTTGAACGACTCCACTTCCTTTCCCACTTAGCATGAATTTTGGGACCTTAATCGGCGGTCTGGGCTGTTTCCCTTTTGACCACGGGCCTTATCACTCGCAGTCTGACTGCTGCACATGTTTTATGTCATTCGAAGTTTGATTGAGCTCAGTATCTCGAGGTGAGACCTTCACACATTCAGTGCTCTACCTTCATAAAACTTACGTTGCAACGCTAGCCCTAAAGCTATTTCGGGGAGAACCAGCTATATCCGAGTTCGATTGGAATTTCACCCCTAGCCACAAGTCATCCAAGTCTTTTTCAACAGACCCTGGTTCAGTCCTCCACCTGGTTTTACCCAAGCTTCAACCTGCTCATGGCTAGATCACCCGGTTTCGGGTCTACGACAATCTACTAATGCGCCCTATTAAGACTCGCTTTCGCTGCGGCTCCGCTCCTTAAAGCTTAACCTTGCAGATTATCGTAACTCGCCGGTTCATTCTACAAAAGGCACGCCATCACCCGTTAATGGGCTTTGACTAATTGTAAGTACACGGTTTCAGGATCTTTTCACTCCCTGCCAAGGGTTCTTTTCACCTTTCCCTCACGGTACTGGTTCACTATCGGTCACTAGGTAGTATTTAGCCTTACGAGATGGTCCTCGCTTACTTTCAGACAGGATTCCACGTGGCCCGCCTTACTCTTTGTTACCGGAGTTCTCCGCATTTCGTCTACGGGACTATCACCCTGTTTCGTCCGGTTTTCCAAGCCGGTTTGACTATGCTGAGATTTTGTGACTCCTGATGGTAACGGGCTGCTCCCCGTTCAATCGCCTCTACTTGGGGAATCGCTGTTGCTTTCTTTTCCTCCGGGTACTAAGATGTTTCAATTCCCCGGGTCTTCCTTCGTCATGGCTATGTATTCACCATGCGATTCCAGCTCTTCTAGCTGGAGAGTTTCCTCATTCGGACATCTGCGGATCTTAGTTTACTTACAACTCCCCGCAGCATTTCGCTGTTCGTCGCGTCCTTCTTCGGCTCCTAGTGCCTAGGCATTCACCGTGCACTCTTTGTTTCTTAACCTTACAATTTTTTTTAATGTTTTAGATACTTGAAGTTGTTAAACTTCAAGTCGCTTGCAGCTGTTAAGCTTCAAGCTTTTACTTTGCGACAAGTACTATTCAATTTTCAAAGATCTATTAATTTTGTAAATTAATATTATGGTGGGCCTAAATGGACTTGAACCATCGACCTCACGCTTATCAGGCGTGCGCTCTAAAACCAGCTGAGCTATAGGCCCTAATAATATTAAATTATAAAAAGAAAGACAACAAAGTCTTTCAAAACTAAATAGAACAGAATGGAGAGAAATTCAAAGAATAATTTAGATTAAGGTATTAACCTTTCTCCTTAGAAAGGAGGTGATCCATCCCCACGTTCTCGTAGGGATACCTTGTTACGACTTCACCCCAATCATTTATCCTACCTTAGACGGCTCTTTCCATTGCTGGTTAAGCCACCGGCTTCGGGTATTATAAACTCTCATGGTGTGACGGGCGGTGTGTACAAGACTCGAGAACGTATTCACCGCAACATGCTGATTTGCGATTACTAGCGATTCCGCCTTCATGTAGTCGAGTTGCAGACTACAATCTGAACTGAGACCGGTTTTATGAGATTAGCTTCGCCTCGCGGCTTTGCGACTCTTTGTACCGGCCATTGTAGCACGCGTGTAGCCCAGGTCATAAGGGGCATGATGATTTGACGTCATCCCCACCTTCATCCGGTTTGTCACCGGCGGTCTCATTAGAGTGCTCATCTTACTGTTAGCAACTAATGATAAGGGTTGCGCTCGTTGCGGGACTTAACCCAACATCTCACGACACGAGCTGACGACAACCATGCACCACCTGTCTCCATTGTCCCGAAGGAAAGGCTTATCTCTAAGCCGGTCAATGGGATGTCAAGACCTGGTAAGGTTCTTCGGGTTGCATCGAATTAAACCGCATGCTCCACCGCTTGTGCGAGTCCCCGTCAATTCCTTTGAGTTTCAGTCTTGCGACCGTACTCCCCAGGCGGAGCACTTATTGTGTTAACTGCAGCGCCGAGCATTCGCCCGACACTTAGTGCTCATCGTTTACGGCGTGGACTACCAGGGTATCTAATCCTGTTTGCTCCCCACGCTTTCGTGCCTCAGCGTCAGTTCCGGCCCAGTAGGCCGCCTTCGCCACTGGTGTTCCTCCAAATATCTACGCATTCCACCGCTCCACTTGGAATTCCACCTACCTCTACCGTACTCTAGCTTGCCAGTTTTCTATGACCTTCCACAGTTAAGCTGTGGGTTTTTACATCGAACTTAACAAACCGCCTACGCACGCTTTACGCCCAATAATTCCGGATAACGCTCGCCCCCTATGTATTACCGCGGCTGCTGGCACATAGTTAGCCGGGGCTTTCTCGTTAGGTACCGTCACGCCGGATCCATTTCCTGGTCCGGCCGTTCTTCCCCAATAACAGAACTTTACAATCCGAAGATCGTCATCATTCACGCGGCATCGCTCGGTCAGGGTTCCCCCCATTGCCGAAAATTCCCTACTGCTGCCTCCCGTAGGAGTCTGGGCCGTGTCTCAGTCCCAGTGTGGCTGTTTTGCCTCTCAGCACAGCTACGCATCGTCGCCTTGGTGAGCCCTTACCTCACCAACTAGCTAATGCGCCGTAAACCTTTCCTCAAGCAGTGCTTTGGAGCACCTTTAAACATAAATCCTTATGGTCTTGTGTCCTATCCGGTTTTAGCGGTCGTTTCCAACCGTTATCCCAGTCTTGAGGGTAAGTTATCTACGTATTACTCACCCGTTCGCCACTAAGTTGCATTGCTGCAACTCCGTTCGACTTGCATGTATTAGGCATGCCGCCAGCGTTCATCCTGAGCCAGGATCAAACTCTCATATAAGTTTTTTCCTGCTCCACCTGCTCTATTTAGTTTTCAAAGACCTTATTTATAACGGCTTTTTTCCAAAGCGTGAGATTATTATACAATAATACGCCCCGGAATGTCAACAACTTTATTCCTTTTATTCCAAAAAGCAACTCAATGTCGTCAACCTTGAATATTATACTACAAAACGATTTTGGTGTCAAACGTTTTTATTCACTTTGACGAATGTTTCCGAAGCCGCGCGAAACCCAAGAAAAAAGCGGAAGACAATCTTCCGCTTGGGTTTTTATGGCAATTCATCAAAACTTGTTAAGAGGATTATATTCAAACAGATCGCTGATCGGTTTGTCTTCGATGATGTTCAGAATTCCCTGGCCGATGATCTTGGCGATCGACAATTGGCAGATTTTCGGGACTCGTTTGCCTTCCGGAAGCCTAATCGAGTTGGTAGTGATCAATTCGGTTATTTCCGATTTTTGGATGCGGTCGGCCGCATCTCCGGACAATAGCGGATGGGTGCAGACCACGTAGACATCTTTGGCCCCGGCGGCTTTCAGCGCATTGGCGGCGATGATGATGGTTCCGGCGGTATCAACGATGTCATCGACGATGATGCAATTCTTCCCGTCGACTTCGCCGATGATGTTCATAACTTCTGCCACATTCGGTTTCGGACGGCGCTTGTCGATGATGGCGATCGGAGCATTGAAATTAAGAGCGAATTTGCGAGCTCTGGTCGTTCCGCCGTGATCCGGGGAAACAACGACGATGTCTTCAATGTTTTTCTCTTTGATGTAGCGCACCATGATCGGAGCGGCTTCGAAATTGTCGATCGGGATGTTAAAGAATCCCTGGATCTGTCCGGCGTGCAAGTCCATGCTTAATACCCGGGTGGCTCCCGCCATCGTTAGCAGATCCGCCACGAGTTTCGCCGAAATCGGCTGTCTCGGCATGGCTTTTCGGTCCTGTCTCGAATACCCGTAATAGGGCATGATTACGTTGATTGATTTGGCTGAGGCCCGTTTCAGGGCATCAATCATGATCAATAATTCCATGTAGTTTTCGTTCACCGGTTCGGAAGTCGGCTGGACCACAAAAACGCTGTGGCCGCGGACCGTTTCCGCGATGTTGATGTTGACTTCTCCGTCTGCAAATCGGCTTAACGTGCACTCAGCTAAGGGGATTTTCGTATACTCCGATATTTCCCTTGCGAGTTCCGGGTTAGAGTTCAGCGTGAACAACTTCACCTTTATCCCATGAATTTCCGCCATTTAATCCTCCTATGATTTCAACCCATTATACAACTTAAATTTGTCGTTTTCAATCTTAAAACGATGAAAACGGATTATTATTCGTTTTTGCCGTTTTGGAAACTGTAGCTTCCCGGGACGATCTCGTTTTTGTTCATGTTCATGTAAGGCCCGAGTTTTGAATTTACTTTCACATGCGAATCCTTGACCCGGGAGAATTTGACGATGGCGCCTTCATCAATGATGGAATTTTTGATCTCGGAGTTCGGCCCGATGATGGCATTCTTCTCGATGATCGAGTTCAGAAGGATCATCGACCCGGGCATGATCACCGATCCCGGCCGGCATTTGACGTCGACTCCGATGATGACCGTTTGTGGCGAATGGATGGTAACGCCGTTAAGCAGATGACGGCGGTTGATCTTCTCGATCAAATCATTTTCCATCTTCATCAGCTGAACTTTGTCATTGACTCCGCTCAGTTCCTGGTAGTTGGTTATTTTGTGAGCCCGGACGATGAGTCCGTTCTCGCGGAAGACTTTGACAATGTCGGTCAGATAATATTCGCCTTGGCGGTTATTGTTTTTGATTTTATGCAAATACTTGAAAAGTTTTTGGTTGTCAGCCACATAAATGGAAGAGTTGATTTCCACGATGTTTTTTTGGATCTCGTCGCAGTCTTTTTCTTCAACGATCTCGGTGATCTCATCCTCTTCATCGCGAATGATGCGCCCGTATCCGTACGGATTGGGATGTTCGGTGGTGAGTACCGTCAGATCGGCTCCGCTTTGGGTATGTGCTCCGATCAATGACGAATAAGTGTCTTTGGAAATCAAAGGCATGTCCCCGATGGCGATGAGCGTCAGTCCTTCCTCGTTTTTGAGATACGGCTCCGCGGAAAGCACCGCATGAGCGGTCCCAAGTTGTTTTTCCTGATAAGCGAAACGGCTACGGCCGGCCAAAATATTCTCAATGACTTCTTTGCGATATCCTACAACGGTAATGATATCCTGTATTCGCGCTCCGGTCAGACTGTCGACCACGTATTCGACCATGGTTTTGTCAATGATGTAGTGAGCGCATTTGGGTTCTTCCGACTGCATTCGGGTGCCTTTTCCAGCAGCCAACACAATACCGAAAATTTTCATAGCATTTCCTTTCTACTGTTTTTGGAACTCTTCCAAAACGGCGGTTACGATCTCGTTTCGCATTTCCGAAGTGACCGGATGCGCAATGTCTTTGAACGTGCCGTTCTTTTTGACCGCGGGCATGACCACAAACAGTCCTTCCTCGCCCTCGATTACTTTCAGCCCGTGAACCATGAAAGCATTGTCAAAAGTGATGGTCGCGGTTGCCCTGAGTTTGTCCTTTCCCTCGATTTTGTAAACTTTTACCCCTGTAACATTCATAGTGAGTCATCCTTTCTACTATTTTTTTGGTTACATAAAATTTAACGATAAACTTGGATCTTGATGCTGTCCTTTTGGCCGATGTCGGCCGGGACTTCCCATAAGAAGGACGTATTGAAATAATAACGGCCGGTACTCGGATCCTTCCCTATCCCCAATAGGTTCTGCCGTCGGAACGAGGTCTCGGTCAGTCTTCTGGTGATGACAAATTCCAAACTTTCCATTTTTGAGCTTTCGGTTTTCACGAAAGCCTTGTCGAAACAGCTCAGCGGCCGGTTATTGAAAATGTCGTTGAAGATCAATACCGAACTCTGCGTTTTGTTGTAAATTTTCCGGATGGTCTCATCATTATACCTTCCAGACCTTTTCAGCTGATAATATGAAATCTCCCCGTTGATCAATTTTCTAAATCCGCTGCTCCCCCGCAGTTCCGGATCTTTTTCATCAAGCAGATGGATCCCCAAAATGTGCGGAAGCGAATTGGTAACGAACAATACTTCGATCTCTTCCTGATCTTTGACGAATTTGATGGCCTGGCCATGAAAATACTTTTCAAAATAGCGGGCAATGTCCACAAAGTCATATTGTTTGAACAGGCTTCCGCCGCTGTGAAGATATAACATTCCTTCCAAGTCGGATTCCCGAAGGGCCGTAACCGGCGGAATTTTCTTTCGGATCCGGCTTTTTGGTTTGGCCGTTTCCTCGTCTTTTCCGATTTCGGGAGTTTCATTGTCAAAAGGACTGCCTTCTTCGTAATCCAGACGTTCGTAATCGATCTGGTCAGGAAGCTGGCGCTGCTGTTCGATTTCCAGATTCAGGTATTCTTGGACCCCGGTCCGGCTGACTTCTTCCGCGTTCGCCGGCTGCAAGGTTTCGCTTTGGGCCGGTTGATGTTTGACGCTGCTGCGGATGGTGGTGATGATCGTGGTGTTCATCCGATGCTTGATCTGCAAATTCCGGCTGATGGCTTCCGCCTGGTCTCCGTATCTACAAAAAGCAAAGATGCAGCGGCCGTCCGCGGAAAGAACGAACCCGCTGGCTCCCAAACGGAGACATAGCTGTTCGGTTTTTTCAACAAGCGGAAAGCGGCGGAATTCGCGGATGGCCCGCGTCTCAAAACGGCTGATGCCGTTATGAACGTTGTCGGCCATCTTATAAAAATTCTTGGCGGCGATCGCTTCTTTGACCGCTTCCATTTCTTTGCTTTGGACTTCGACTTGTTCGGTATAACGCGGCGACTGATAACCCCGAAGATTCAAAGAGCTGATCAGCACATTGCCAAACACGGCTTCTCCCAATAGTTCATAACTGTCGGATTTGGAATCATATTCGAAGGTTTGGGAATGCGAATAAGCTTTTACAATTTTCGGAAACAAAGGATATATGGTTTCCGGATCGGTACCGAATTTATCCAATCCGGAGATTATGCATGAAAGATAGTTGTTAAAGGCGAGCAGTCCGAAAACCCGGTCAAACCGATCGGCGATCCGCACACGCAGTCCGTATCCGGTTTTGGCGATCACCGTTTTCAGTTTTCCGGTCAATTCCGTTTCTTCTTCATTATCTTTGAAGAATACTTCGCAAACCGGATTGCTCAGTTTGTAAACGGAAAGCGAATCGTACAGCCCGACCGGTGTTTGGATGATGCGGTAATTATCCCGGATCCGGTGATATCCCAGCATCACCATTCCCTGGGCCTTGGTTTCAAAACTCCCCAAAACGATGGTTTTTTTTAGGTTTCGGTCCGGAACGTAGCCTTCAAGATTCGGTTTCCTAAGCGATCTGATGGTCGTCATCAAGATCTGGTTGTTGGTCTTTTGATAGAGGAAACGCAATTTTTCGTAAGTCGATTTGGTTTGTTTTTCGTTGAAACAGATGCCGTAAATGGCAGATCCGCTTCCGGTCATCGAACTTCCGAGCGCTCCGGCTTCGATCAGATCGCGTTTGCAATGGTTGATCTCGGCTTGTTTTCCCCCGTATTCCAAATCATTGAAAAGTTTTTCGGAAATGACGTTGATGTTCCCCTGGTTGATGGCGGCGATCAGATCCTCGAGTTTTCCGGCGTTTTGATTGTGAACGACGAACTTTTTGAAGGTTTCGGCGGTCGAGCTCCCAAACGGCGGAATGATGAGGATCAGATGGGCGAAAGGCATCGTTTCGATGAATTCAATGTTCTCGCCGCGTCCGGTCACTTTGGCCGTCCTATTATAAATGCAAAACGGAACGTCACTTCCGATTTGGGCTCCCAAAGCCGCTAATTGATCAAGATTCATTCCCAGGTGCCAAAGTTCGTTCAAAGCTCGCAAAGTCGCCGCTGCATCCGCGCTTCCCCCGGCTAGACCGGCTTGTTCGGGAATTCGCTTCACAACCCGGATTTTAACCCCGTTATCGCGGTTGTACTGGGTTTTGATCAGCGAAACGGCTTTGTATATCAAGTTGTCTTCAAGCGGAATGTGCGCAAGTTTGTCACATTCGATTTTCACCTGTTTGCCTTCAGGAAGGTCCTCAAAATACAATTCATCATAAAGATCGATCGGAGTCATGACCATGGCCAGATCGTGGTAACCATCTTCGCGTTTTCTGATTACTTCAAGCCCTAAATTGATTTTGGCGTATCCTTTTTCCATTATCATGGGGATGCCCTCCTTTCGCTGAATTATATGGTTAAGTACCGGTTGGTTTTTCCTCCAAGCAACAAATGTTATTGTTTATCAAAAAGATTTTTGTACAGGCCGATGATTCGGCCCAATTCCAAGCTCTCGCTTCGGGCCTGTTCGGAAATGCCGGCTTCTTTGAAAGCCGCGCCGATGCCTTCGCGGGTAAAGGAATAGCTGCGAAGCAAGTTGTTCATCAGCGTCTTGCGCCGATTTTCAAATATGTTTTGGATGAAACTTTGAAAATGTTCAAGGTTTTCGATCCGTTCTTTCGGTTCGATTCTTTTTATTCTGATCATCAGACTGTCTACATCCGGTTTGGGAATGAAACTGTTCTGGGAGATCGGAAAGCACAGGCTTACTTCAGCCAAATGACTGATGAAAACGGAAAAAGCGTTGTAATCTTTGGTACTGGGTTTGGACGTCAGCCTCAGTCCGACTTCTTTTTGAACCATCAGATAAAATTCATCAATGCCCTTTCCTTCCTTAAGCAGTTTGGAAATGATCGGGGTAGTGATGTAATAGGGAATGTTGCTGACCACCAAGACGCGGCTGCAGTCCGAGAAATAGGTATGGTCCGCTTCCAGGTCCGCTTCCAAAAAATCGGAATTTTGGATTTTCAGCCCTTCAAGGTTTCCCAGTTCGGTTTGTAAAACATTGATGAAGCGTTCATCGATCTCGTAAGCCAGGACTTTTTTCGAAGCCATAATCAGCCTTTCGGTCAAAGCGCCGATTCCCGGGCCGATCTCAATGACGCCGTCGGTTTTGGCGATCTCCGCGGTTCTCACGATTTTATCAAGGATGTTTTCGTCGACCAAAAAATTTTGCCCATACCGCTTGCGAGCGCGGATATCGTATTTCTGAAGGATCTCATTGGTTTTTTTGGGGTTTCCAATCATGATTTTTCCTTTTCTTCCGGCCGTAGGCGGTTTTTATTGGGACTTTGTTATCTTATTATACCATATTGCCAATTTCTTTTGAATGTTTTTTATTTTTTTCAAGCCTTAAAACGACAAAAAGACGGCATTTTAACCGTCTTTTCTTATTCGCTATTTCAAAAATGGCATTTTTTCAAGCATGCGTTTCAGCTCTTCCGGAATGCGAATGTGCTGCGGACAATCCAAAGCGCATTTTCCGCACTCGATGCATTCGGAAAGCAGCGTCGAGTTTTTGATCAGATTGGCGAATTGCCATTTGGAATCGCCTTCGTTATTGTACATCGCAAAGCTGTTGAAAACTTTGAAATTTCCCGGGATGTCGATCCCGACCGTGCAAGGAAGACAATAGCGGCAGTTGGTGCAATCGACCGCAATGGCCTTTTGAAGAGCGCTTTTCACTTCATAGATCTTCTTGTATTCTTCCACCGACAGCGGCCGGAAATCCCTGAATGTGGTAATGCTGTCCACGATCTGTTCCATTTCGTTCATCCCGCTCAGGATGACTTTCACTCCCGGAAGGCTTCCGACCCACCTAAGAGCCCATGAGGCCATCGAAGCGGAACTGTAAGCTGAAAACAGTTTGGCGATCTCGGCTGAAAACGTGGCGAGTTTTCCCCCTTTGACCGGTTCCATGACCACGACCGGGATCTTTCTTTGTTCCAGATCGCGGTAACCCTGAATGCCTTGTTGAATGTCGGTATCCATGTAATTCAGCTGGATCTGAACGAAATCCCAATCATTCATGTCCAGAATCTCTTTGAAAGTGGCGTAATCATCATGGAACGAAAAGCCGATATTGCGTATTTTCCCTTCGGCTTTCCATTTGTTTACTATTTCAATGACGCCCCATTCTTTAATCAGTTTTAATTTGTCTTTGCTTAAAGCATGAAGCAGATACATGTCCAAATAATCGGTTTGGAGTATTTGCAACTGACGATCCAAAAACCCTAAAACTTCTTGTTTTGATTTGACCATTCCGAAAGAAAGTTTCGATGCCAGATAAAAGGAATCGCGGGGATATTTTTTTAAAGCTTTCCCAACAAAGGCTTCATTTTTCCCGTCGGTATAGGGCATGGCGGTATCGAAGTAATTGATGCCGTTTTGATAAGCATAATCAAACAGAGCCAACCCTTTTTCTTCGTCGATCTCGCCGTCTTTGGTTTTTAATCTCATGGCCCCGAATCCCAATAGGGAGGTGGTGATGTCGCGGTCATACCATTTCCGATGTTCCATACTGTTTACCTCTTTCTCATTTTAACATATCCAGTCATTCAAAACAACAAAAAAGATCCAAAATCGGATCAGCGATTCTGGATCTTTGGTTGGTACAAAAATTATGATCTTGGGTTTGGTGCGGCGACGGTGAAGTCGACCGAATTGTCATTGGTGTCGGTCAAAGTGGCGCGAACGATTGCGGTGGTAGCGGTTGGTGCCGGGGCCGGTGCTGCGCCTTCAAAGAGTGTGGCAGTTGGGGAAGCCCCAACAAAGTCAACAACGTTGGCGCTGTTTTGATCAACCGGTTTGTCACCAGTGTTGCATAACGCGATTTTGTATCCGGTTCCGCTTAAGTCCATCAAAAGTTCGGTAATGTCCGGGGTCGGTAAATCCAAAGCCGCTGCATTGGCAGTTCCGGCTTTAGCCGCGATCAGATAGAATCCGTGAGCGGCGATGGTTCCGGTAAGGGTAACGGCCTGAACATAGTTCGAAGCAATGGTCTCTTCGGCTAATTTGAACGCTCCGGTTTTGGAGGCATAGAATACGGTCCAGCCGGTCAGATCGATCGGAGCATCGGTAGTATTGTACAACTCGATGAAGTCGTTTTTATACGGTGCTGCCGCATCGGCGCTGCCGCCGAATACTTGGCTGATGATGAGGGTCGGAAGAACCGGGCCCTTTGCGGTTACGTTGATGGTCCAAGTTGCGTTCGCTGTTCCCGCGATGTTTCCATCCAAGAAGCAGTTAACGGTAATGACGACGGTTTTGTCTGTAGCCGGCTGAGTGAAGACACCGGCAGCGGTAATGGTAGCCAGATCATCGGTTGTCCAAGTGTATTTGGCTCCCGGAATGGTGATCATGGCAGTATCGGTAATGAAGCCCAGAGTTCCGGATACTTCATCGCCTTCTTTGACGATGGTTTCGATCTCGGCAGCCGCGATCGCTAATTTTTCAGCTTCGGTCAGAACAACCGGAACTTCAATATCGCCTTCGCGATCCATGAATCCCAAACGCCATCCTGAAGAAATGCTGTAATCATAAATAACGGCAGTGACTTTGACTTTAGTTCCCGCGAGAGCTTCAAGTCCGTCGATTCCCAGAGATTTGTAATATACCAAAATCTTCGGGGCGCCTTCGGTCATGGATTCAGCCAAATAAACGTCATCGTAAGTTCCTTGAATGGAAACATACAAATCGAATTTGACTAATTTTCCGTAGAAAACTTCAGCCGAAACGGCGGTCAAATAGTTGTCAACGGTGATGGTGAAATCAAAATCAGAAAGAAGGGCATCAAGGTTGGAAAGCGGTTCGTCAAGCAGAAGGACGCGCGGTTTTTTGACCAATGCCCGGGCAATGGCCACGCGTTGCTGCTGGCCTCCCGACAATTGATTCGGCTTTCGGTCCATCAAGTCGCCGATATGAACCAATTCCGCCATTTCTTGAGCCAATTTGGCGGCTTCGTTTTTTTCTACTCTTAAATTTTCCAACGGGAACATGATGTTCTGGCGGACTGTCATATGCGGATAAAGGGCATAATTCTGGAAAACCAGACCGATTCCCCGTTTCTCCGGAGGCATGTTGGTGACGTCGTCGTCACCGAAAAAGATCGATCCCGCGGTTGGTTTGTGCAACCCGGCGATCATGTAAAGAGTGGTTGATTTTCCGCAGCCCGACGGTCCCAAAAGACCAATCAGTTTTCCCGCCGGGATCACGACGGAGAAGTCATTGACGGCGATGGTCTTCTTGCCGCTCTTCTCGGTGAATTCTTTGGTTAGATTTTGAAGACGGACATCAACGCTTTGATGAACGGTCTTGACAGGATTGTTTGAAATGACATTGCTCGCTTTTTCCATTTGCGACTCCTTTTTTATATGTTCTTGCTTGGTTATTTTATCACGAAGGGGGAATAAAGTAAAACAGTATTTTATAAAAAGGCGGAATTTCGTCGGTAAATGCCCACCATGGTTTGGGATTTTTGAAGTCACGGCATTTTGTAAAAGAGGAATGCTCCGTTTTTCGGGCATAAAAAAAGAACCGCTTCCCGGTTCTTTTGACTGCTTATGCCCTTCCGAAAAAATACCAAACGGCAATGACAATTCCGAAGAGTATCACAACAAACAAAAATGATTTAAAATGTTTCAGCCATCGGATAAGTCCGATCAAAATCAAAATGGCCGCGAAAACAATGATCAGGGCCAAAACCGTGTTCCCGGTGTTTTGTAAAAAAGTAACAATTTTGTTGACGATCGGATCAAGATAAGTGCTTAATATTCCGTCTATTTTAGTGAACAGATCCTTGATTGCCTGCATATTTCTTCTCCTCTTTCTCGAAGTTGATTCATTATACTACATTTCTTTTCTACCTTCAAGGGCTTTTATTAAAGTAATTTCGTCCGCGTATTCGATGTCTCCCCCCGCCGGAAGTCCGTATCCGATCCGGGAAACTTTCGCTTGGGTTGAAGCTAAAGTCTTTTTGAGGTACAGCGCGGTCATTTCGCCCTCGATGGTAGCATTTGTTGCAATGATAATTTCCTGAATGTTTTCATTTTGGATCCGGCCAAGCAGCGATCGGAAATTGATCTCGTCGGGAGAAATCCCCTTGAGCGGAGAAATCAGCCCGTTGAGGACATGGTATTTCCCGTTGTGCATTTTGGTTTTTTCAAAAGCAATGACATCTTTGCTGCTTTCCACGACAATCAGTTTCGGTTCCCGGTTGGGATCCTTGCAGATCTCGCAAACGTCCTGATCGGTCAGGCTGCCACAGTTCGAACAGCGTTTGATGTCGCTTTTGACGCCCAGAAGATTCTTGGTGAACTGAGCAACGTCTTCGTCTTTCAGCTTTAGGAAAGTGAAGAACGCCAGTCTTTCGGCCGTCTTTGGCCCGATTCCCGGAAACATCTGAAAACTATCGATCAATTTCTGGAGGGCTTGCGGATATTTCATATCAGAACAGGCCGCCAAACCCGCCGAGCATTTCGTTGTATTTTCCCATTTTTTCTTTGGTTATTTTTTCAATTTCTTTGTAAGCTTGATTGCAAGCCGCCACGACCATGTCGCCAAGCATTTCCAGATCTTCTGGAGATTCGACTTTGAAATCTTCTTCGATGGTTACTTTGACGATCTCTTTCGTGCCTTTGGCTTCGACGCTCACGACGCCGCCAGCCGAGGCAAAGAAACTGGTCCGTTCGATCTCTTGCTGGGCCGCGAGCATTTCCTCTTGCATTTTCTTGACTTTTCTCAATAATGCCTGTTGATTCATGATTTCTCCTTATTCGATTTTTACGATTTTGTTCCCGAACAGATTCAGGGCCCGGTTTACCATTTTTTCGTGGTCGCCTTCCTGGTCGGTGCCGTCATCGTCAAACATCAGATCGGGATCTTCGATCGGAGTCAGGGTCGGAAGACGAACGCCGATGTTGTACTGATCGACGTATTCATTCCGTTTCTGACGCCACAAAGCATCCGGAATGGCTAGATAATTATAGTCTCCGCCCAAATAGGCACTCAAAAGGCGCAGGGCTTCTTTTTTAAACTTCGGTTTCATGACCTGATTGCACGCCGACGCGGTCGGGTAAACGATCACCAGTTCTTTTTCTCCGACGGCGGAAACGATTCCGTCATGCAAGAGTTCCGCGATCGCATGTTGGGTAGGATCGGTGTTCTTTCCCAAAGTTGCCCAAAGGTTCATGACGCGCGGCCGATCTTCTTTCGCCGATTGATTTCTTGTCTCATGGAGGATTTTCTCAATGGCTTTCGCCAGCCAGACTCCAAATTTTTCCGTCGGTTCCGCTTTCGGAAGCACCGGCATCGGCGGAAGGGTTTTGACTTCCGGTTCCGGAGTCGGTTCTGGTTTTCGGTCGGAAAGATCCAGCGCCGTCATCTGCTCGATCTCCGGCTTTTCAGGATTGATCTTCCTAACCAGCCGTGATTGCGGTCCCTCAATGATCTCTTTGCCGTCAACTATGGTTTTTTGGAACTTCTCTTCGGTTCCGTGATCCAAAAAATCGGTGACTTTCAATTCCGGGATTTCCGGGACTTTCGTCGTTTTTGGTTCAGCGGTTATTTCCGGTTTTTCAAAATTTTCAACTTTCAATTCCGGCTTCAAGACCGTTTCGAAAACTGGTTTTTCTTCGGGTTCTTCTAAAACTTCCGCTACTTCTTCAGGAGTTTCAACCGAAACTTTCGGGTTTCCGAATCCGGTTATTTCTTTTTCCGGTTTGATGAAAACCGGCGGTACTTTGGTTTCTTCCGGTTTCGGGTTTTTTTCCAAATCGTCGAAATTGGCTTGTTCCTTGACTGGCTTTGCCAATTCGTCAATGGTGACGATGTCATTGCCGAACAATACGATTTGTCCGTCGTTTATTTTCTGTTTCGGCTTTTTGACGGCCGTCGGGGTTGGTTGGCCAGCCAAAACTTCAGACATCATTTTAAAAAGTTTGGCTTCCAAAGCCGATATTTTTTCTTCCATTTTGCTTAAATCAGCGCTTTGAGCTTGGGGTTCTTCGCGGCGGTTTGGTTCTTCGCTTTGGGAAAGCTGTTCGATCTTGTCTTCAAGTTCGGAGATCCGATGAAGCATCGCTTCATCCGGTTCGATTTCGGCCGGAGCGCTTTGTTCCAGAGCTTCGATCCGGGCTAGGATCTTACTGTCCGGAAGCAATCCGGATTGGTTGTTTTCCAAAGCTTCGATGCGGGCAAGCACGCGGCTGTCCGGAAGCGAAACCGCCGGAACCGGTTTGGTTTGTTCCGCGGTTTTTTCGATCTTCTGAAATTTGGCGGCGCTTTCGCGAATCTGGTTTTCGATCTGGTTCTTCAAAACCGTTACCGAAGCTCCGAGCGTTTGGACGGTTTGCGTCAGATTGGCCAATTGGCCGTCATCGGCCGCCCCCAGGGATTTGCTCTCCAAACTGCTGATCCGCTCGGTTAATTTGTGAAGCTCCAGTTTGCTTAATTCATTAATCACCCGGTTGAGCCGGAATTCAATGGCGGTAATCTTCTCGTTGTCCACCGGTTCGGATTGAGTCCCGGAAGAAACGCTTGGTGATCCGGCCGGAAGCCCGGCTATTTTTTCTTCCATTTGGTTGATCCGTTTCATCAGATTCAGATCATCGCCGCTGACATTGATCATTTTGATCATGGCTACTTCCAGATAGATGTGCGGGGTGATCGATGATTTGATTTTGGCCTGAACATCGCTTAGGACGTCAACGTAGTAGAATATCTTGGCTTCGTCGATGTTGGCGGCCAGTTTCTTGAAAGCTTCCTTTTCATATATGTATTTGGAAAACGCCGAAGTATCAATGTTTTTGAACAGCAGGATGTCGCGGTAAAACTGAAGGATGCCGCTGACGATCTTTCCGATCTCTTTTCCGGCGTTCAGAAGGTCGTTGACCGCATTGAGAGCCTCATTGAGGTTCTTGTTTTCCAGGTATTGGGCCAATTCAATGGTTTTGTCATAATTTAGGTTTCCGGTGACGGAGTTGACATCGTCGATGGTGATCTCGTCGTCAGCGAAGGACGCCGCCTGATCAAGATAACTGAACGCGTCCCGCATCCCGCCTTCCGCGCTTTCGGCGATGGCGATGACCGCTTCGTGAGAGATGTTCAGTTTCTCCATTTTCGCGACTTTTTCCAGTTGGCTGGCGATCTCTTTGACGCTCAGGGATTTGAAGTCATAACGCTGGCATCGGGACAGGATGGTCGGGATGACTTTGTACGGCTCGGTCGTTGCCAAAATGAATATGACATGTTTCGGCGGTTCTTCAAGAGTTTTCAGAAGCGCGTTAAAAGCCCCCTGGCTAAGCATGTGAACTTCATCGATGATGTAAATTTTATATTTTGATCCGCCCGGAAGAAACTTTACTTTTTCCCGGATGTCGCGGATCTCGTCAACGCCGTTGTTGCTGGCCGCGTCGATTTCGATGACGTCGGGATTATTTGATTCGGCGATTTCCAAACAAGAGGTGCATTCGCCGCACGGCTCGCTGGTCGGAGCGTGGTCGCAATTCAAAGCTTTCGCGAAGATTCTCGCGATGGTGGTCTTTCCCGTCCCTCTCGGCCCGCTGAAAAGATAAGCATGGGTGATCTTTCCGGCCGAAAGCGAGTTTTGTAAAGTTCTGACGATCGCGTCTTGGCCGATCACTTCAGAAAATTTTTGGGGACGATAAGTCCGATACAAAGCTTTATATGCCATTTTATTCCAACTCCTTTGTGACTAATTATATCACACTTCTTTTTCTTTTTTATAAAAATTTTGATTTTTGATCAAACAATCGGGACCGTTTCCGATCAGGTCGGACCGCCCCGCCGCGAGCAGGGCTTCTTTGACCAATTGATAGTTATTCGGTTTGTAATATTGGATCAAAGCCCGCTGCATGGCCTTTTTGTGAGGGTTCTTCTCCACGTAAACTTTTTGCATGGTCCGCGGATCGACTTCGGTATAATACATGGCCGTCGACAGCGTTCCGGGAGTCGGATAGAAATCCTGGACCTGATCAACGCGCAAATGATTTTTGTGCAGATATTCCGCCAGAATCACGGCGTCTTCGACGGTGCTTCCCGGATGGCTGCTCATGAGATACGGCACCAAAAATTGGTCTTTCCCGTATTTTTCGTTCAACTCATAATATTTTTTGACGAATTTGTCATAAAGTTCGAAATGCGGTTTTTGCATGAGATCAAGCACCCGGTCGCTGACATGTTCCGGGGCCACTTTCAGCTGTCCGGAAATATGATACTGAACCAGTTCATCGAAAAAGGTCTCATCTTTGTCATACATCAGATAATCATAGCGGATCCCGCTGCGAACGAATACTTTTTTGACTTTCGGAAGCTGGCGGATGGCGCGCAGAACTTCCAAATATTCGGAATGGCTGACCGTAAGATTCTTGCATTTCGAAGGCGTCAGGCAGTGCTTGTCCAGGCAGGCTCCGAATTCGGCTTGTTTTTCGCAGGCGGAAACATAGAAGTTGGCGGTCGGACCGCCCACGTCATGAATGTATCCTTTGAAATCCGGAAGTTTGGTTATGACTTCGGCTTCTTTGACGATCGAGTCCTTGCTCCGGGACTGGATGATGCGTCCCTGATGAAAAGTGAGCGAGCAGAAAGAACAGCTTCCCATGCAGCCGCGGTTGGCGATGATGCTGAACTTGATCTCTTCGATGGCCGGGACTTTTTCTTTGTACATCGGATGATAATCCCGTTCATAAGGCAGTTCATAAACCCAATCGAAGTATTCCCTAGAGACGGGAAGACTGGCGGCGTTTTGAACAACGTATTCATCGTCGTATTTCTCAACGAGCGGCTTTCCGTTCAAAGCATCGGTATTTCGGTCCTGAACATTGAAACTACGGGCATAGTTAAGCTTGTCGGCTTTCAGTTCTTTGAAACTCGGAAGGCGGATCGCGTCTTTCGGGACCCAGTCCGGGTCTTTGGTTTTCCAAACCGTCCCGCGCAGCCAAATGATGTCCTCGGGGGCCAAACCGCTTCGCAGGCTTTCCGCGATGTCGGTGATGGTCGTTTCCCCCATCCCGTAAACGATCAGATCGGCTTGCGAATCGATCAGGATTGAAGGAAACAAACGGTTTTGGAAATAGTCATAATGAGCGAGGCGCCTTAGCGAAGCTTCGATCCCGCCCAGGATGATCGGTGAATCCGGATAAATCCGGCGGAGGATCCGGGAATAGACCCGGGCGGCGTAATCGGGCCGCTTGTTTATCTGTCCGCCTTCGGAATAGGTATCGACCATCCGGCGCTTTTTGCTCACGGAATAATGGTTGACGATGGAATCGATGTTCCCGCCCGTCACCAAAAAACCCAGAGCCGGTTTTCCGAAGCGCTGGAAGTCTTCATCCGTCTCCCACCGGGGCTGAGCCAGAATCGCCACTTTAAAATTCATGGCGTCCAAGACGCGCGAAATGATGGCCGCCCCAAAAGAAGGGTGGTCGACGTAAGCGTCCCCGGTCACGAGAACAAAGTCGGGCTGTTCCCAGCCGCGCATAATCATGTCATTTTTATTTACTGGAAGAAACATAAAATCACCACATTGAATATTATACCAAAATCCCGGGGATAATAAAGATTTATTTTCAAACTTTTCGCGCTGGCGCCTTCCGCGATTGACAAACCCTTTTGGGTGTGTTATAGTATTGACAACTTATATTGCGTGGATGAGAAAAGTACCTGACTTAAATTCTTTCAGTGAAACGGAGATAGTGCGAACCCGTCAGAATCGTTTGGGAAAGAACCCTCGGAGCCGTTAGAAGAATCAAAGTAGAACTAACCGGTCAGCCCCCGTTACGGGTTTTGAGCGCAGCCGCAAGGCTGAACAAAGGTGGTACCACGGATTTTTCGTCCTTATAATGAATAAGGACTTTTTTTATTCCCTGGCCGTTCCTAAATCATTATAGAAAGCAACACTAATTAAAAGGAGATATAAACATGAAAACCAGCATCAGCCAACTATTCAAAAACATTGATTCGGCGAAAACCGAGCCGGTCATGGTCCAAGGCTGGATCAAAACCAACCGCAGCCAAAAAGAATTCGGCTTCATCAGTCTGAATGACGGGTCGACTCTGTCCACATTGCAGGTCGTTTACGATCATTCGCTCGCCAATTTTGATGAAGTTTCGCGGTTTCGGGTCGGTTGCGCTCTGAGCATATCCGGCACCGTGGTCCTGACTCCCAAAAACAAACAACCTTTGGAAATCCATGCCACCAAGGTTATTTTGGAAGGCGATTCACCCGAGGACTTCCCGATCCAGCCGAAAAAGCATTCGGTGGAATTCTTGCGCGAACAAGCTCATCTGCGAGCGCGAACCAACCTGTTTAACGCCACTTTCCGGGTGCGAAGCCTTTTGGCTTATGCCATTCATGAGTTCTTCCGTTCCCGGGAGTTCCTTTACGTCCATACCCCGATCATCACCGCCAGCGACGCTGAGGGGGCGGGCGAGATGTTTCAAGTCACCACGCTGGATTTGAACAACCTTCCCAAAAACCAAGACGGAACTGTGGATTATTCCAAGGATTTCTTCGGAAAACATGCCAACCTGACCGTTTCCGGCCAGCTGGAAGCCGAAACCTTTGCGCAGGCTTTCAAAAATGTTTATACGTTCGGACCGACTTTCCGGGCCGAAAACTCCAATACGACCCGCCATGCTTCCGAATTTTGGATGATCGAGCCGGAGATGGCCTTTTCGGACATCAACGATGACATGGATCTGGTTGAAGACATGATCAAATACATCGTCAAATACATTCTTGAGAACGCCGCCGAAGAACTGGAATTCTTCGATAAATTCGTTTATCCGGGAAAACTAAAACAGCTTCAGGATCTGCTCGCTTCGCCGATCGTTCGCTGCGATTATCAGGATGCGGTTGAAATCCTTCAAAAGCACAACGATCGGTTTGAAAACAAGATCCAATACGGCGATGATCTGGCTTCCGAACACGAACGTTATCTGACCGATGTTCATTTCCATGGCCCGTGCTTCGTCGTCAACTGGCCGAAGGAGATCAAAGCCTTTTACATGCGCCTGAATGATGACGGAAAAACCGTGGCGGCGGCCGATCTTCTGGTCCCGGGATCCGGGGAATTGGTTGGCGGAAGCCAAAGAGAGGAACGTTATGACGTTTTGTTCGCCAAGATGGAAGCTTTGGGCGTTCCCGTCGAAGGAATGGAATGGTATCTCGATTTAAGAAAATACGGCGGGACCAAACATTCCGGTTTCGGTTTGGGATTCGAAAGACTGGTCATGTATGTGACCGGCGTGGAAAACATCCGCGACGTTCTTCCTTATCCGCGCACTCCGAAAAACTGCAATTTCTAATATTCAATACAATGAAAAAAGGCCGGGCGCCCAAGCGCCTGGCCTTATTTTTCTGATTATTTGTTTTGTTTGATGACGGCTTGGGCGGCGGCCAAACGAGCCAGAGGGACTCGGAAAGGCGAGCAGGATACATAATCAAGTCCGACTTTGTTGAAGAATTCGACGGATACCGGGTCGCCCCCGTGTTCGCCGCAAACTCCCAAATGAAGATGCGGATTGACGGAACGTCCCAGTTCGCACGAAAGTTTGACCAAAGCCCCGACTCCGTCCTGATCGATGTGAGCAAATGGGTCGCTTTCCAGGATCCGCTTCTCATAATAATGAGGAAGGAAGGCAGTAGCGTCGTCACGGCTGAACCCGAAAGTCATTTGCGTCAAATCGTTGGTTCCGAAACTGAAGAAGTCAGCTTCTTTCGCAATGAAATCGGCTCGCAAAGCGGCACGCGGGATCTCGATCATCGTTCCGACTTTGTAATCGACGGTCATGTTGTTTTCTTTCAGGATCTGATCGGCTACGCGGACCACGATCTCTTTGACGTAACGAAGTTCTTTTTCGTCGCAGACGATCGGAATCATGATCTCCGGCGCCGGTTTATAGTTTGGATTGCGTCTCTTCACGTTGACATAAGCTTCAATGACGGCCCGAGTCTGCATTTCGGCGAGTTCCGGATAAGAAACCGACAGACGGCAGCCGCGATGTCCCATCATTGGGTTGAATTCGTGAAGTTCGGCGATCTTCTGGTTCAATTTTTCCACGGTAACGCCAAGTTCTTTGGCCAGATCTTCGATGTCTTTCGGATCAGTCGGCAAGAATTCGTGCAGCGGAGGATCCAAATAACGAACGGTGACCGGGAAGTTTTCCATGGCTTCGTACAATTGTTCGAAGTCCCCTCTTTGCATCGGCAGCAATTTGGCCAATGCCCGTTCGCGTTGTTCTTTCGTATCGGAAACGATCATCTCGCGCATGGCTTTGATGCGATCGGAATTGAAGAACATGTGTTCGGTGCGGCAGAGACCGATTCCTTCGGCTCCGAACGCCCGAGCTTGTTTGGCGTCTTTCGGAGTGTCGGCGTTGGTTCTGACATTCAAACGGCGAACTTCGTCCGCCCATTTCATGAAGCGTTCGAAGTTTCCGGAAATGGTCGCAGGAACGGTCGGAATCTTTTCTCCGTAAACGGCTCCGGTGGATCCGTCAAGCGAGATCCAATCTCCGGTCTTGAAGGTTTTTCCGCCTAGTTTGAAGAAGCCTTGGGCTTCGTTGATTTCCATGGCTTTGCAACCGGAAACGCAGCATTTTCCCATTCCGCGGGCCACGACGGCCGCATGGGAAGTCATTCCGCCGCGGGCAGTCAGGAATCCTTCGGAAACATGCATGCCTTCAATGTCTTCCGGCGAAGTTTCCAAACGGACCAAAACCACTTTTTGGCCATTGGCTTTCAAACGGGTGGCATCAGCAACATGGAAAACGACTTGGCCGCAAGCGGCTCCCGGAGAAGCGGGCAGTCCTTCGCCGATGGCTTTGGCGGCTTTCAGGGCTTTTGGATCAAACTGCGGATGAAGCAGCGTATCCAGTTGTTGCGGCTGAACCAGCATCAAAGCTTTGTTTTTGTCAACCATGCCTTCGTCAAACATTTCCACGGCGATGCGCAAAGCCGCCTGAGCGGTGCGTTTCGCGTTGCGGGTCTGAAGAAGATACAATTTCCCGTTTTCGATGGTGAATTCGATATCTTGCATGTCTTTGAAATAATTTTCCAGTTTGTTGGCGGCATCAACGAACTGATCATAGGCCTGAGGAAGGTCTTCTTTCAGTTTTGCGATCGGCGACGGCGTTCTGACTCCCGCGACGACATCTTCGCCTTGGGCGTTCATCAGATATTCGCCATAGAGTTTCTTTTCGCCGGTGGCCGGATTGCGGGTGAATGCCACGCCGGTTCCGGAGGTCTCGCCCATGTTTCCGTAAACCATCGACTGAACGTTGACGGCGGTGCCCCAATCGGACGGAATGTTGTTGATCTTCCGATAATAATTGGCTCTCGGGTTTTCCCAAGAACGGAATACGGCTTCAATGGCGCCGTAAAGTTGTTTCTTCGGATCATCAGGGAATTCCTGGTTCAGTTCGCGCTTGTAAAAATCCTTGAATTTTTTGATCATTTCTTGGAAATCATGAGCGTTGAACTGGGTATCCTGTTCAATCTTGAGATCATGTTTCATGTCATCAATGATTTCTTCAAAACGGCTCTTGGACAATCCCATGACCACATCCGAATACATTTGAATGAAACGTCGGTAAGAGTCAAAAGCGAATCGCGGATTGTTGGTGGTTTTGGCCAGACCGGCCACTACTTCATCATTCAGTCCCAGATTCAGGATCGTGTCCATCATGCCCGGCATCGAAACGCGGGCGCCGCTGCGAACGGAAACAAGTAACGGATTTTTCGGATCTCCGAATTTCTTTTCGGTGATCCCTTCAAGCTTCGAAAGGGCAACTTCAATCTCGTTAACGATGTCTTCAGACAATTTTTCTTTGTTTTTGTAATAATATGTGCACGCGTCGGTCGTAACCGTGAATCCTTGAGGGATCGGCAAGCCGAGCTTGGTCATTCCGCCCAGGTTGGCTCCTTTTCCGCCACAAAGGTTTTTCATGGTTTCGTCGGTTTCGGTGAACATAAAGACATATTTCTTTTCTGCCATATTTACCTCCTTAAATTTCTTTCCAATTATAGCATATTAAATTTTAAAAAACAATTGAATTTTATTCCGGTTCCTCGGAAGCGCTTTCTTTGTACTCTTCCAAAAAGCGGTGCCACTGTTCCTTTTGTTTCCAGCCCAAAACCAAATCAACATTGACGTTTTCCGAACTGCGATAAATGTTTTTGTCTACGTCTTTGTAAGTCTTCTTCAGCTGGGCAATCAGAACTTTGATTTCTTGGCGTTTCGAATCGATTTTCCCTTCGGCCATCTTGCACCCGCAGCTCATGGCTTGGATCCCGATGTACTTCAGATAATTGACGATGTCTTTTTCATACACGAAGACCAGCGGCCGGATCAGTTCCATTCCCGGGAAATTGGCGCTTTTGAGCTTCGGAAGCATCGTTTTGTAAGAACCGGCGTATAGAATGTTCAGCATCGTTGTTTCGATGACATCGTCGAAATGATGAGCGAGCGCGATTTTGTTGCAACCAACCGACCTAGCAAATTCATAAAGGAAACCCCGGCGCATCCGCGCGCACAGATAACAGGGCTTTTCCCCGCCGTGATTTTCCGCCACCCGAAAAATGTCCGAGGGTTTGATGATGATCGGTATGCCCATTTTTTCGGCGTTTTCTTTTAGTTTGGCCAGGTTTTCACCAGAAAACCCGGGATCCATGACCAAATATTTCACGGTGATCTTAAAGTCGCTGTGACGCACCAGTTCCTGAAAAAGTTTAGCCAGAGTCAGACTGTCTTTTCCTCCGGAAACACAAACCCCGATCACGTCGTTTTCTTTGAGCATTTCATAAGTTTTCAGCCCTTTGATGAAGGGGTGATACAGTTTGTTGCGATAACGGGTAATCAGCGCTCTTTCCATTTCATTCGTTTCCATTATAATCTCCTATGATTCAATAAAAAAAGATTGCGCGGAGCAATCTTATTTTTTCGCTTTCTTCAATGGTTTTGTCTGAAGCTTTGTTTCTTCGGAAAGCCAAACCAAATAAAATGATCCGGTGATAAAACCCAAAGCGACAAGGGTGATCAGGCAGATCCACCACAGATAGTGGCTGACCGCCAATTTGGCGTATCCCATGTTTTCCGGAGTCTGCTGATAGCTTTCCAAAAAGTCGGCGGTATCAACGTTAGCCGGTTCGCATTCGTAATTAAGAAGTGTGGTTTCATAAACGGTGGTTTTGATGTTTTCTGAATCGACATCGACCACGCCGTCGATTTCCGCGACCACTTCGATCTTGGTCTTGGAACTCCATTCGTTGTCAAGGGCGGGGTCGAATCCGGTCCAGACATAATTCAGATCGGCAGTGATGGTCACGTCGCTATCCGGATCCTGGTTTTCGCCGGTAACGTAATCGACATCGGCTCCTTCATCAAACAAAACCGTGGAAGTGGCTTGCGAAACGAAATCTTTGGTTCCAACGATGTCGTTTTCGTCAACTTCGTAAATGTTTATCGAAAGCTGAGGAACATCCGCGTCGGCGATCTCTCTTTGAAGAGCATCCCCGCCGCCGAATTCGGTGCGAAGCTTCAGGTACTGAACGTCATAAATGAAATACAGATACTGAACGCGATCGACGCTGACTTCGTCAACTATGGTTTTGTAAATGGAACGGTATATTTTTATTTTGAATAGATCTTCCTGAAGAGCATTCTTGACCTGAGTCGAAAAGATCGGCTCGGAATCATAAACGTGATATTGGTTGTTGATCCCGAATTTGATGTATTCGTCGATCTGCTCGTCGATCGTCCCAACATCCGCGAATCCCAGGTAATCATTGGTGAATTCGTCCTTCCAGGCTCCCTGCCCGAATTTATCGGAATTGTATCCGTAAGTTCCGATGAGATAAGCTCCCAAAAGCGGGATGAGGATGACGATGGCCAGGACAATATATCGTTTAACTAATTTATTCATAATTAGCCTCCCTTAATTCTGAATAGTATTATATCATAGTAATCTGGGGTTTTCAATTGTTTTCACGTTTTTTCTTCGCCGGCCTTCGGTTGGCTTCGCAAATCGGGAATTTTTTTGAATAAAATAAAATATTTTTAAAATAACTATTGTATTTTTTAAATATCGTGATATCATATTAGCGAAAGGAGGAATTTCTATGGATATTATGTGGTTTTCCAAAGATTCGCAGGGGGTTGTCTCCATATATGAGACCAACATTACCCTGAACACCGTCGCTTCGTCATACTTCAAGACCGCTTATACGACTCTGATCGGTTACGATAAATCCAAAAACATTCTTTTGATCAAGGCATTGAACAAAGAAGATGCCACGCTCGGCAAATACACCGAGAATGATTTGCATGCGGTTTCGCTGAAGCCGAGTTACGGCCGCATCAACGGCAAGCGCCTGGTGTCAAACATCATGAAGTTCTATCCGTTGGATTTCGCCAAGAAAAATCTGTACAAATTCCCTTGCGATTGGGATGCGTCGCAAAAGTTTTTAAAAGTGTATCTGGATAAGGAGGTTTCTTAATGTTGATTCTTCGCGCATTTGAGCCCGTCGATTGGCTGATGGTCTTCTCTTGGGCTTTCATTTTCGTCGTCACCTTGATCATCGAACTGGAAACGAGCAATCTGACGACCATTTGGTTCTGCGTCGGTTCCGTCGCCGCGCTGGTATTCGGCGCCATCTTCGGTTATCCGTTTGTTCAAATCGTCGTCTTTCTGGTCGTATCGCTGGTCTTGATTCTGGTAACCCGGCCTTTGACCAAAAAAATGATGCAAAAAGATATCATTAAAACCAATGCCGACCGTCTGGTCGGAATGATCGCCGTCGTCACCAAACCAATTGAGGTTGGCGAAGTCGGAGAAGTAAAAATCGAAAACAGTCAGTGGCGAGCCGTAAACAATGAAAATTTGGCCTTCGCCGTCGGTGAAAGAGTCAGCGTCGATGCGATTCTCGGAAACAAACTCGTCGTTTCCAAAATCTCCGGCCCGACCAATGTTGAGATATTATAATTAATTAAAGGAGATAAAAGAAATGACATTTAATCCGTTTGTTTTCTTAACCATGGAGATTGGCAGTTTAATCGCTTTGTTGGCGGTTATCTTCATCATCATCCTCGTGCTGGCTTCCAGCTTCAAGATCGTCTCCCAAGCCAACGCTTTCGTCATCGAGCGTTTGGGAACTTATTACAAAACCTGGGGAACCGGAATCCATTTCTTGGTCCCGTTCTTCCAAAGAGTTGCCAAGAAGGTTTCTTTGAAGGAACAGGTCATTGACTTTGATCCGCAACCCGTCATTACCAAAGATAACGTCACCATGCAGATCGACACCGTCATCTTCTTCATGATTTCCGATCCGAAAGCTTATACTTACGGCGTTGAAAATCCATTGTTCGCGATTGAAAAGCTTTCCGCAACCACTTTGCGTAACATCATCGGCGACATCGACCTGGATGCCACCCTGACCAGCCGCGATTTGATCAACACCCGGATGCGCGACATTCTGGACGTCGCCACCGACCCGTGGGGAATAAAAGTCAACCGGGTCGAACTGAAGAACATTCTTCCTCCGAAAGACATCCGCGATGCCATGGAAAAACAGATGCGTGCCGAACGTGAACGCCGTGAGTCCATCTTACGGGCTGAAGGCGAAAAACAAGCCGCCATTCTGACCGCCGAAGGATTCAAAGAGTCCACCATTCTTCAAGCCGAAGCCAAACGCCAAGCGCTGATCAATGAAGCGGAAGGCCACAAACAAGCCGCCGTTTTGGAAGCTCAAGGCGAAGCCGAAGCCATTTTGGAAGTTCAGACCGCCAAAGCCAAAGGAATCGAATTGATCCGCGGTGCCAAAGCTGACCAGGCCGTTTTGACCATCAAAGCTTATGAAGCCCTCGCTGAAATGGCCAAGGGCCAAGCAACAAAGATCATTGTTCCTTCCAACCTTCAGGGATTGGCCGGATTGGTTGCTTCGCTTTCCGAAATCGCCAAAGATAAATAATCATGAATAACCAAAAAGTTCGGGCCGAAGGGTTCTTCCCCCGAACTTTTTTCTTTACTTTGACGTCTTTCCATATTACAATGAATACAAATCAGGAGGGCTTATGACTGAGTTTGAGTTGAGAATCATCCAATGGATGCGAGACATCGCGACCCCGTTTACCGACGCGGTGTTCGAGGTCATTACCTCGCTCGCGGAACAGATGGTTCTCGTTTTTGCTTTGATATTGATCTATTTCTTTTATTCAAAGAAAGTCGGACAAAATTTCGTCTTTACTTTCTTTGTTGGTTCGCTTCTCAACAATTCCGTTAAGGGGCTGGTAAGCCGAATCCGGCCTTTCAACCATGAATTGGCAAATTTCGAACCCGCCCGAGCGGAAACCGCCACCGGCTATTCCTTCCCGAGCGGGCATTCCCAAAACGCGGCCGTATCGTATACGCTGCTTTCCCGGCTCATCAACAAGAAATGGGCCAAATGGACCGCCGGGATCATCATCGGCTTGGTCGGGATCTCGCGTTTGTTTTTGGGAGTTCATTATCCGACCGACGTCATCGCCGGAATTGCTCTCGGCGTGGGCTGCGCTTTGGTCGGCTCCTACCTTCACAAAAAATACGAATCGGATTTCCAAAAGCAGATGGTGCTATACGGTTTGGTGGCGCTGTTCTTCCTGCCGTTTGTTTTCATCTTCTGGAACGGAACTTACGAACAGACGCTTCCGTTCAAAGATTTCTACACCGCTTACGCGTTTTACCTAGGTTACGTCATCGCCGTTTACTTCGAACACCGGTTCGTGGATTTCGATTGTTCCCAACCGGTCAAAATCCGCATCATCCGCTGCGTCATCGCCGTTGTCATCGTCATTGGCTGTTACCTCGGATTAAAACTGGCCTTTCCGGAAAATTCGCTTTTCTTTGATATGCTCCGTTACTTCCTGCTGTCGGTGATCACGCTGGGAATCTATCCGATCGCGGCCAAAAAGTGGTTGTTTTTCAAAAAACCAAGCGATCCCGAATAAACAAAAACGTCAGCTTCAAGCTGGCGTCTTTTTTATTTCCCGAGACAGAATTTGGAAAACATTTCCGTGACGAGTTCGTCTTCGACGGTTTCGCCGATGATCTCGCCCAGCGTCTTCCAGGCCGCGGTCAGATCCAGATTGACGATGTCGCTCGGCTGGCCGCTTTCGATTCCCAAAAGCGCTTCTTTCAGGCTGTCCTTCGCTTGTTTTAATTTGGAAATCTGGCGGGCGTTTCCAACATAAGTGTAATCCAGATCAACCAAATCTGAGATCTGGCAGACGGCCCGGATCTTGTTCTCCAATTTAGCGATGTCCGCTTGGTTGAAGGCGGAAATCAGCTGATAGTCCTTCAAACGGGACAAATCAATCTGTTTTTTTAAGTCCTGCTTGTTGACGACGATGATCCTTTCCTTTTTTTCGGTCAGTTCCAGGATCCGGAAATCATCATCGGAGAGCGGCGTACTGTAATCAAATACCAAAATGATCAAAGCCGCCCGGTCAATGATTTTCTTGGCTTTTTCCACCCCGATCTTCTCGATGGTATCGGCGGTTTGTCTGATCCCGGCGGTATCAATCAGATTCAGGATCAATCCCCCCAGGTTTACGGTGCCTTCGATGGTGTCGCGGGTGGTTCCCGCGATGTCGGTAACGATGGCCCGGTCTTCCCGAAGTAGGGCGTTGAGCAAACTGGATTTCCCGACGTTCGGTTTCCCGATGATGGCAGTGGAGATGCCTTCTTTCAGGATCGCGGATACTTTGCTTTTATCCAAAATTTTGGTTATCTCTTCAAGCATTCCGCTCACGGCCGGTTTCAGGATCTCCCCGGTGATCTGTTCTTCGTCCAAGTACTCGGGATAATCGATGTTGACTTCGATCTTGGCGATGCAAGTCAAAAGCCGGCTTCGGAAATCTTCGATCATTTTCCGAATGTCCCCGCGCAAACCGAGATTGGCCATTTTCAGGCTGCTCGACGTTTTGGCGTCAATTAGGTCGGTGACCGCTTCGGCCTGGGTCAGATCGATCCGGCCGTTTAAAAAAGCTCTTTTGGTAAACTCGCCGGGTTCGGCCATCCGGCCGCCTTTTTCCAGAAGCAAACCCAAGATCCGGTTGGTAACGAACATGCCGCCGTGGCAGTTGATTTCCACGATGTCTTCGGTCGTATAAGTCTTCGGAGCCCGAAATACGCTGATTAAAACTTCATCGATGACTTCGTCTTCGTCCACGATGTGCCCGAAGGAGATCGTATGGCTGGGAACCAAATTCAAGTCTTTTCCTTTGAATATTTTGCTGACCATGGCGATCGCTTCCGGACCGCTGGCCCGGACGATGGAAATGGCGCTTTTGCTTAGTGCCGTCGAAACGGCGACGATGGTATCTTCCATATCATTCTCCATTGCTTAAATAATAAATGTTGTATTGTTTTATCCCCGCGACCACAACGGTTTCTCTAATAAAAATGACGTAAACTTCGCGGCTGGAGATGAGGTCATTTCCGGTAGTGGCAAAATAATCATAATTGACGTTGATCCCGGCCGAGGAAAACGCCCGGCTGACCAAATCCGTGCAGTAATATGAATTGTTTCGGTTGAAAATGAAACTGAAATTGTAAGGTTTTCCAATCTGGGCTTCGGCGTAAGCGACGGTTTGGTTCCTTTGCTCTTCCGTCGTGTTTTTGACGCGCAGCCCGACGATCATCGGCGAGACGCCGTCTACTCCCAGCCACTCTTCGTAAGTGATCCAGTCGTTGGAAGCCAAACTTACTTCATTGTCCGCGGCCGAAGCGCCGTTACCGATGACTTCAAACATCTCGGTGCCCTCATCGTCGGCGTTGAGGGTGGCGTGGCCGAGGTAGAAGGCCTTGGCCAGAAACCCGGTCGCCCAACCGATGTTTTTGTGATCGCGCATCGGATTCCGGTTGGTGACGATGATGTCGGTCTTCGATCCGATCAGCCGGTCTTCAACGTTGAAAACGGGGCGGGAGACATCTTCATAGCCATGAATCGGTTCGACCCGGTAATAATGATTTTCGGGGATCCCGTCATCAATGCTGACCAAAACGCCGCGTTCTTTGAAAGCCTCGATCTTTTGGCTGACAAAACCGATTTCCACGGTCCCGTTCGCCAAGAAAACGAAAACGACGCCAAAAACGAGGATGAATAATTTTTTTATGGCTTTTATCAATAAGATCATGGCAGTTTCCTCATTCCTAAAGCCTTCTAGGGCCGGTGACTATTCTCATTATACTCGTCATCCCGATCCTTTTCAATAATGTTTTTTCCTTGTTAATTGTGAAACCTTGTGATATAATCAAATCAGACAAATAAAGGAGGTTCACTATGAGTGATTGGCCGTTATTGAAGATGCAGGAAATCGCATCGAAAAAATTCGATTCCAAAAACGTAAGTCTGGAATTCCGGGAAAACTTCATTCAAAATTCCCTGGCTTATGAAAATGATTGGGTTACTCTGGAAAATGTTAAAAACGTCCTTTCGGGAAATGTCCGCGGACTCGATCCCAAAAAAGTTTCCGTAATCGAAAATCATGCCAAAGCCTTATCTTTCGTAATCGATTTGTGCAACAGTGGTGAAAAACTTGACGAAAACAAACTTAAAGACCTTCATGAGCTTCTGATGGCCGGCATCGGAACCGGCGGGCTCTACCGAAACGTAGACATTTCCGTCAAAGGATCAAACCACACGCCCCCAAGCCATTTGAAGGTGTATGATCGCATGAAAAAATATTTCGAAACCCTCGAAGACAACAGCGGCGATGTCTTGGAAAAGATTGCTTACAGCCATCTGCAGCTGGCCAAGATCCATCCGTTCTTGGACGGAAACGGGCGCTGCTCGCGTTTGATTCTCGCTTATGAAATGATGATTCACGGTCTTTACCCGGTCATCATCCCTTCGGGCCAAAAAGAAAAATATTTCCAGACGCTTGAAGAATTCAAGGTCAACAAGAACATTGTTCCATTCGTTACTTATCTCAAGCAACTGGAACAGTCATATTTGGAAAACTAAGATCACTTCGGTGATCTTTTTTTGCGTCTGGTTTTACATTTATTGGGCTCTGTGTTAAAATGTCTTCATGGAGGCATACAAATATGTTTGGAAAACGAAGCGATGGGGTCCGTTTGAAGACCATTGACCCTATTTTTAAACTCATTCCGCACATCATGAAAGACCGGAGTGATTCACAGAACTCATATTTATATCCGGTACGATGCGATTATCTCGACAATTTCGTCGCGGCCAAGCGAGCCGAAGGGGTTTCTTACAATTACATGCACATCGTCATCGCCGCCGTCGTCCGTCTGATCGCCCTGCGGCCGCAGCTGAACCGTTTTGTCATGAACGGCCGGCATTACAAACGCAAGATCATCTATGTATCCCTAGCCGTCAAAAAAACTTTGAAAGACGAAGGCGACGAGACCACCGTCAAGGTCGGCTTCACCGGATTGGAAAGCATTTCCGAGATCAAAGCCAAAATGGACGAAGTGATTTCCGCCAACACCAACGCCAAAGCCATCAACGATACCGACAAAACCGCTAAATTCCTGACCAGAGTCCCGAACTGCATGATCAAATTCGCCGTATGGTTCTTGAAATTATTGGACAAACACGGGATGCTCCCGAAAAAGATCATCGAAGTTTCCCCTTTCCATACGACTTTCTTCATCACCAATCTAAAATCGATCAAGATCGACTACATTTACCATCATCTCTATAACTTCGGGACCACCGGCATTTTCGTCAGCATGGGAAAAGAGAAAATGCAAGCCATCGTCGACGAAGACGGTTCGATCAAAGCCGCCAAAGTCATGAATCTGGGCGTCGTCACCGACGAGCGGTTCTGCGACGGTCTCTATTACGCCAATTCGCTCCGCCTTCTCAAGCGAATTTTGGAAAACCCGGAGGTTTTGGAGTCCAAACTGGAAAAATTGACGCCGGACATCGACTAATAAATCCTTTTAAACAAAAACATCGGATCCAAAGATCCGGTGTTTTTTTATGTTTATTCTTCTTTGCTTTCTTTCGCAGCCGTTTCGATTACTTCGATGATCTCAACCGGTTTTGGGGTCTCGGTCGGTTGGACTTCGGCGTTTTCGGCCTTCGGGGCTTCCGGAGTTTTGGTCATCGGTTTGTATTCAATGACCAGGAAGCGGTTCGGCTCTTCGCCGACCGAATAAGTTCGGACATCTTTCCACGAGGAAAGCTTGTTGTGAACGATCTTGCGCTCATAAGCGTTTAAATAGTCAAGCTGAATCTTTTGTTTGGTTCGGGAGACCTGCTTGGCAAAATCAACGGCCATGTTCTCCAGGTTCTTTTCGCGGCGTTTTCGGTATCCGCCCACATCGACCATGACGATCTTGGCTTCTTCTTCGCCTTCGTAGTACTTGTTGACAACGGTGGAAACCAAAATTTGCAATGCAATCAGGTTTCGGGAGTTCTTTCCGATGAGATAACCGTTGAAATCGCCGGCGTCAACGTTGAATTCAACATTGTTTCCGCGGACTTTCTTTTCAATGAATCCCTGAATGTTGTTGTTGTCCAAAATCATCTGAATGTATTCTTTGCCTCGGGTTATCCCGTCCGCATCGATGACGGCTTCGACTTCGATCTTGCTTCCGATTCCCAGAAAGCCTTTCTTCTCATTGACGATCGTAAAGGTCAGATCCGATTCTTTGACTCCGAATTCGGCGACCGCCAGCTGTTTTGCCTCTTCAAGCGTTTTGACTTCATATAGTTTTCTGTGCATATTCATTCTCCCATCATATCTTAGCTTTTAACTGTTCAATGCGTTTTTTGCTGCTCTTGTAGCCAATGTAGGCTTGGAGCGTCGAATAAAGGTTACCAACCAACCAGTACAATCCCAAAGCGGCTGTGCTTTGATAGACGAAGAACATCATCATGACGGTCATTCCGTACATCATGATCTTCATGGTCATCTCGGTTTGCTTCTGAGTGTCGGTCGGAGCCGGCTGACGATAAGCCGGAAGCGTGGATTGCGAGTCCAATTTGGCTTTCTTCTGGCGATGAGTAGCCAATAGTTGGCTCATGATCTGGGTTCCGCCGACCAATACGGCCAGAACGATGATTCCCCATTTTTGGAATTCGCCGGCGTCTCGGCCCGCAAACAGATCCAATCCGAATATTTTAGTGGTCAAAAACGAGAAATCGAATTGATATTCCGCGCCCAAGGTCTTCGGTATGCGCTGCAATGTTTGGTAGAAGGACAGAAATATCGGCAATTGCAATAATTGGATCAGGCATCCGCCGATCCCGACGCCGAACTTCTTGTAAAGCTGCATCAGTTCCATCTGTTTTCGCTGGTTGCTTTCCGGATCGGTCTTTCCGGCGTATTTCTGTTCAAGTTTAGCCTGTTCCGGAGCCATGAGCTGCATTTTCAGGGTCATGTCATTGGTCTTGGCATAAATCGGCCAAGCCGCGGTTCGGATCAGGATCGTGGAAATCAGGATCACCAACCCGTAATTTTGGAAGGCGATGCTTTTTCCGATCAGCCACATGATGGCGGCCATCGGCCAAACCAGGACGTCCCCGGCTTTTTTAACGCCGTCGATCGGCAAATAAACGGTTTCCCCGGTTCCGCCGCAGCTGCTGAACAAGAACAATCCGAGGATGGCGAGAGCTACAAATAAATAAGTTTTGTAATATTTTTTCATTTTATCTCCTGTGTTGATTTTTGTTCGTCGATTTTCTTTAATAAATGGGTAATCTGTTCGTCTTTTTGAACAAAGGTCAAGGTCTGCGAAGCCGTTTTGACGACGATGAGCATCTTAAGATGGCTCAAGGTTTCCAGTTTCGCTCGGATTATTTCGCGCAGGACCCGCTTTTCGTAGTTTCTTTCCACGGCGGTTCGAAACTGCCGCGAAGGAGAGATCGCGATTTTGGGACATATTCCCGAAGTTATCATATAGTAAATGGCGTAATACCGGTTTCCGACGCTTCTTCGCATTTTAACGAGTTTGTCGATATCATGGTTTTTCTTTAAACTGTATTTCCGATTCATATGACTCCTCTGGCCTTAAACAAAAAAGACCACTCCCATGTTTTTTGACACACGAGTGGTCCAGGTTTTTGTTTATTAAGCCGTTAATTTGTAGCGACCTTTTTGACGTCTACGTGACAAGACAAGTCTTCCACCGACAGTCGCCATGCGGGCACGAAACCCGTGAGTTTTGATATGTTTGCGTTTATTCGGTTGGTATGTTCTTTTCATACAGAGCACCTCCTATATTAAACCATGCTGGATTATTATATTATATTTCTCGAATTTAGTCAAGCCTTTTTCAAAGGTTTTTCGAATTGCCCGAACCCGCTGGTAATCGCGGTCGTTTCACTCGCCCAAAAGTTCGGTGACGCTGGCTTTGTAATACAGAGGCGTAACGATTCATTGTTCATCTTGGTACTCCAGTTTTACGTAAATGAACTCCGGTTTTACATATTTGTAAACGGCCGATGCATACCAAGGTTCGAAATCGTCCGGAGTACAGTAATTGTAAAGCCCGAAGAAGGGAACGATGTCATTATCAATGGTAACGAGCCAAGATTGCATGTTCACATGATAAGGAGTGGTGACATTGAAGTCGATGGTCACGTTCGCATCATACTGAGCGCTGGAAGATCCCGGATCCGAGAACGATAATTCCACGTTCAAAACGTCAGCAATGGCGCTGTTGGCCGTGAATTTCGCGTCATCGAGTTCTCTTTTGGAAAGATGAAGGACTTCTTCGGAAAGGGTCAGCTCTTTGGTTACCGTTTCGGTTCCTTCAATCACGTCATATTTGACTTTGATGAAATATTTCTGAAAATCATCGCCGCCAACAAATTCCGCGCTGGCGACCACCTGGTGGAAAACCGGGAGATTGCTGCCGACGCGGGTCGATTCATAAAAGAATTTCATCATTCCGTCCGCATCCAAGGCGCTGTAAGCGTAGCGGACGTTGGTCGGTGCGGCCGGAGCCATGGCATTGACGTAAGCGAATACCCGGTATTGCGGCCGGAGCGTCGTTTCGTCATCAGTGGCATCGGTATCGATAGCCGTTCCCCGGATAAAAGCATAGGGATTGATCTCGGAATGGTAAACGCCCGGCTCGTAGTTTAGTTCGACCACGTAATCCAGTTCCGGCGTGATGACTTTGGCCATCAGAACGAGGCCCAAAGTATAAACAACCAAAACGACTAGGATGGTCAAAGCGTTGATTTTGTTGGGAAAAGCCCAAACGGCATTCATTGGCTTCATAATATTCTTCTTCATAATGTGTGCGGAACCATGACGGTTCCTCTCCTCCACCTTGGAATTTGCGATGTTTCTATTTTATCATAATTTGCTTTTAATGCAACAGATTTCTTCGCCTTTCGCGCCTTGGCCCTCCAAAAACGAAAATTGCCAGGGCTTTTGGGAACGGTTTTTCTTTCCACGAATTCCCCTGTTGATATCAAAGAGACCTTTTTTCATTGTTCTCCACCAGTTGTCCACAAGTGCAAAAGTGGATAAGCTGGTTTCGAAATTATTTTGTATTTTTCACTTTATTATTTTTCGGATATGTGGTATTATTTAATGGTAAATTGACGAGGTGTATTTTATGGACGACAGTTTGAAGCTTTGGCAACAGACCTTGGCCGCTCTTAAGGAAGAACTCGATGAAGCCGACTTTATCGGCTTGTTCTCCGAAGCGAATGAAGTCTGCAAGACCGAAAACAACTTTATATACGTCATTGTTCCGAACGCTCTGATAAAATTCCGGATCGAGAAATTTTATACGGAAAAGCTGAACAAAATCCTGGCTTCGCTGTCAAAAGCGTCCCTGAGATTCAAATTCATCCTCAAGGAAGACGCGGCTGAACCGGAAAAAGTCTCGATCACGACCAAAGACGAGATCAACAAACGCCCGCTTAAAGCAGAATACACCTTCGATAACTTCGAAACCGGCGAAAGCAACCGCTTTGCCTTCCTCTCCGCCATGAAAGTCGCGGAAACTCATGACAAGATCTATAATCCTTTATACATATTTGGCGATGTCGGCCTGGGCAAGACCCATCTGATGATGGCCATCGGCCATTACATCCTGGACAACAACATCGACACCAACGTCGTCTACACCACCGCCCAAGAATTCACCGAAGACTACTTCATTCACACTTCGACGAAAAAAGGGAAAGAAAACATTGAAAGTTTTTACAACAAATACCGTAACGCCGATGTTCTGCTTGTTGACGACATCCAATTCCTTGAGGGAAAGCAGGCCACGCAGGAAGAATTCTTCAAAGTGTTTGAATTTCTCCATGGACAGAACCGTCAGATCGTCATTACTTCGGATCGTTCCACCACGGAATTGAAAAACATGATGATCCGGCTGAAATCCCGCTTCAACTGGGGGCTTTCGGTCGACATCAAGGTTCCTGATAAACCACTTCGGATGAACATTCTGCGCCGGAAGCTGTCTTTCCTACTGGAAAACCCCAAAGACGTTCCAAGTGAAGTTCTGGAAATCATTTCCGACTACTTTACGACCAACATCCGGGATTTGGAAGGGGCTTTGCGGCGATACGTGACCTATTGCGTTTCGCTGAACATCCCGTTCACCGTCGAAAACGTTTATGTCGCCCTTGACCGGTTCCTTCCGGAACGGGAAAACGACAAAAACAACAATAACGGCTATTTCGACTTGGTAAAAAAAGAAGTTGCTTCTTATTATCAGATCCCGGTCGCGGAACTGGAGTCCACCACCCGGAAACAACAGCCGACTTACGCCCGCCAAATGGCCATTTATGTGTTGAAATCCTTGTATAATCCGTCTTTGAAGACCATCGGGGAGAAATTCGGGAACCGCGACCACGCCACCATCTCCCATTCGCTGGACAAAATCGAGAACCTGGTAAAAACCAACTCTTTGGTCAAGTGCGATTTCGACATTTTAGTCAAAAGGATCCAGGGAGAATGAGTTTTCCCCTTATCCACACCCCCTAATAATAATAATTCTAAAAATAAATATAAAGAAGAGGAATGAAGAATGAAATTTGTTATCAATCGAGATTTGTTGCTGCTTAACCTGACTTACGTTAGCCGTGCGCTTTCGACCAAGACCCCAATGCCCGTTCTGACCGGAATCAAAATCGAAGTTCATGACAGCGCGGTCTTTCTGACCGCTTCCAACAACGAAATATCCATCCAAACCGTCATCCGGGACAAACGCCTTCTGAAGATCGAAGAAGACGGCCTGGTGATCGTACCCGGAAAGTATTTCATTGAAATGATTCGGAAAATCGAGTCAAAAGACGTTGATTTTTCGACCTTTGAAGAGAACATCGTCAAGATCCTGGCCGACCGAAGCAATTTTACCCTGAATGCTCTGGAAAAAGACAACTATCCGCTCATTTCCTTTGCGGACTCGGAGACCGTCGTCACCATCGATGTGGGTAATCTGAAGTCCATCATCCGGAAAACAACTTTTGCGACCTCGCTTTCCGAGACCAGGGTCATCCTGACCGGCGTTTCCGTCGTCGCGGATGGGCGAAAGCTGGAAGTCATTGCCACCGACAGCTTCCGTTTGGCCAAAAAATACATCATTACCGACACCGAATTCCCGAAAATCAACGCCGTGATCCCAAGCAAGAGCCTGGATGAGCTCAACCGGATCATTGATGAGAACGAAGCCCCGATCGAGATCCATTTCACCCCTTCAAAAGCCTTGTTCAAATACAAAAACATCCTGTTTCAGACCCGTCTGATCGATGGTTCGTTCCCGAATACCAGCAATTTGATCCCGGTTGATTTCCTTACCAGCATCAAATTCAACAAAAACGAGCTTATTTCCGCGATTGAGCGCGCTTCTTTGTTCACCACCTTTGATTCCTCAAGCATCATCAAGTTCACTTTGAACAGCGACAAGACCATTGAAATCGCCTCCACCACCAATGAAATCGGAGCCGTCAAGGAAGAGGTTGTTCCGCTCGGGTGCAGCAACGTCCTTAATTTCCAGATCGCTTTCAGTTCGAAATACCTGCTTGAAGCCATCCGGTCGATGGATTCCACCGAAATCTCGGTTCATTTCACCGGAGAAATCAAACCTTTCATCATTACCGGCGATTATGACATCAACCTGACTCAGCTCATTCTTCCGGTTCGGGTTTCCTAAACCCTAAATTAGACATATTTACGTAAATACACACAAACATAAGCATAAAAAAAGGCACTTTCGGGTGCCTTTTTAAATTTCAATCAGTTTGAAGAGATCGGTCAGTTCTTTTTCCAGGATGTCTTTCGCATTTTGGTCGTATCTTTCCAGTTTGACCACATCGAAAGGGCTGATCCCTTCCGCCTGAAGGTTCTTGATGATGGATTTGTCCGCCAAAGCCGGAAGAACGATGGCTTGCGGCGTGAATTCTTTGCTTTGGTCCTTCAGTTTTTCCAAAGAGACCTTCGGCGCGCGGCGGTTTTTGCTGTAACCGTTCGGCACGATGTACTTTATGCTGCCAACGTTGATGTCGTTGTCAATGAAATACTGAATCGTATTGAAGAATCCGCCCAAACCGAGGCTGTCCAGGCCGACGACGATCAAAATCGTGCTGCTCAGTTCCAACAAGACTTCCGTCAGGCGGCTGCTGGACGGCGGGAAATCGATAAAAATGAAATCAAAGTACTTGTCATACTCTTCAATGATCCTTTTTATCACTTTTTCCTGGCTTCGCTCCAGCGTCAGCTTCATGGAAAGCTTGTCGGTGTTCAAAGTTTTGATTAAATACAGGTTTTCTCGGACCTCGATCAGGATGTCGCCGAGATCAACATGCTCAGCAATCAGGAATTCCAGGTAATTGTCATTGCGTTCGAAGATTTTGTCATCATCGCCGAAGATTTTGAAGATGCTGTTTTGATCATCGACGCTAATAATTAGTACTTTTTTGCCCTGAGTGGCGTGGTAGTGCCCCAAATAGCCGATGAAGGTTGTTTTTCCTACTCCGCCCTTCTTGCAAAAGGTCGAAACAACCGCCATTAGAAGCCCTCTCTTTCCAATTTCTCGGTAACGGCTTGCTCTATGAACTCAGAAACGACGACCCCTTTTTCAACTGAAGCGATCTTCAGTCTTTTGCGCAAGCTTCGTTCCATGGTGGCCGTGTACTTGTCGCGTTTTGGAGCAGTTGCGGGGACGGTGACGGCAGTTGGGTTTTCAAAAGGGTTTTCTCGTTTTTTGAAAGGCAATGGTTTTGAATTCATTTTTATCCTCCTTAATAAATTCATCGAATAATTTCGTTCTGGTCGATTTAAAACAATCTCAAAGTATTTATGGTTTTACACAAATACATAATGCCACACATACGTTCAAACGTAAAACCATATAAACATATTTATGGCTTTACATAAATATGTAATTATGGCGACGATTTGGGGTTTTTGAGGGTCTCGGAACCCCAAAATCCACACTTTTTAGGAAAATTTTTCAAGCTTCGGATCCCGAAAACCGGAAAGTCATTTTAAAAAACTTTTTCAAAATGTGATTGGATTTCCAAACGGTTTCGGGGTACCTTTGAAACCACTAAAATTTTGCCCTACAGTCAATTTTACCCCAAAACGGGTAAAGTTATTAGCCCCACCCCCCTCAAAACAAACCAGACGAATTTTTTTAGGGTCAAAAAATGACGATTTTCGAGGTTTTTTTGCCCTTTTAAGGGGTTTGAAAGAGGTTTTGGAGCCAAAACGGCCGATCAAGGGAAGAAAAGCTACACATAAATACACAAAAGAATAAAAACATAAATACACAAATACATAAAAATGTAAAAACGTAAATACATTCCCAGTTGTTTTTGTGGCGGCTTGCGCCCAGACTGGAAAATTCGCCGCATTTCTTTACGCGGCGACGACATCCGAAAATCGGATTTTGGGCCGGGAAGATTTGTTGGACTCATTATACAACATCAAAAAAAGAAAATCAATACATACGTACGTATTTAAGTAATTATTGTTTTATTCTTGAGGCTTTTGGAACTTCTCTTTGATTCTTTGGGGTCTCTTTAATTAACTTTCTGAAGCGATTTCCCGAAAACCCGCAGAAAAATTCTCTTTCCGGACGGATTCTCAAAAAGTACTACGTGATTTTGGCGGCTTTTCCGAGAAAAACAAACCGAAAATTTACATAAACACATAAATATGTATGATTACTCGGGATTTTCTTGCTTTTTCCAAAGGCTTAGTGGCAACCGATAAGCCATACATACATAAATACACACGGTATAAGCCTTTTTGAGGCAAGGAAATGCCAAAGCCAAGCTGAAGGTGCTTCAATTAAATCCTTCTTGGTTGGAAAACAAGCCCTTAACGAGTAAATCCGATCAAGAATTCCTCGCCTTCGTCGGAAACGGGAGTGGTTATGGCTAGAAAATCAGAACCTAAATACGTAAATACATAAAAACACACAAGTAAACCAGGCCATGACCATCCGCCGCTACGAAATCCAAGGCCAAAAAGGGCACTTTTCCATGGGAGCATTACAAACCGGCTTTCAGCTCAAGCAAATTACCGATGATTTGGTTCTTCTTCACACATTAATACGTAAATATTCCCGTTGTTTCCCCTTCTTCTTCCGACCAACGGAATAAAAGTTTACCATGGAACCTAAAAAGTCAATTGGAATTGAGCCATAAATACGCAAATACATAAAAACGATCATCAAAAAACCTTTAAGGTGGAAATTAATCTTCTTTTCGCTCTGTTTTGAAGATAGAGAAGATCGCTTTTTGGGACCGTGCAAACAAGAAGGATCCGAAAACCCGAAAAACGCGTCAGCAAGGGTTGATTTCTTCAACGTTTGATACATAAAAATGTAAATATTCTTCCGATTACGGTCATTTAAAAGAACCTCGAGCCCATAACGCCGAGGTTTTTTGTTTTGAATTGGATGGGGTTTGATTCGGAAAGCCCAAAAATGGAAACAAATAGTCAGAAGCCTTGCGATTTCCAGTTCTTTCAAATCAAAAAGGCCGCCAAAAAGCGAATCTTCCTAAGCCACACTTATGGTTTTACACAAATACGTACGCTTCAAAGGGCGTTTTTCATGGCTTTTCCGGCGGTTTTTCCGATCGGGAGCCACAAATAGGCCGAAAAAGTAAAAATAATCAAAAAGCGCTGGAAAAAAAGGACAAAATATGTTATAATAAGTATAAATTACCGAGGGAAAAAAGATGAAAACAATAAAGATCAGCACAGAATTTATCACCTTGGGCCAATTCCTTAAATTTGCAGGGATTATTGACGCCGGATCGGCGGCCAAAATCTATCTTCAGACCCAAAAAATTACGGTCAACGGGGAATCGGAACAGCGCCGGGGACGAAAATTGCGTCCAGGGGACGAAATTGCCCTTGGCAGCGATAAATTCAGAATCGAAAAGCAATAATGTTTCATATAAGAAAGATAACATTAAAGAATTTTCGCTGTTATTCGGATTTCTCAGCCGAGTTTTCACCGGAAATCAACATCATCATCGGTAACAACGCCGTGGGAAAGACCAGCTTGGTCGAAGCTGTCTATTGTTTGGGTTTGGGGAAGTCTCACAAAACCAATTCTGATGCGGATTTGGTCAAAATCGGAGAAAATTACGCTTTTGTCAAGGCTGAATTCGTTGACGAAGACAAATATGACGAAGTCGTTCTCTCGCTTTTGGATGGGAAAAAGAAATTGCAGCACAATCAGAAGACCGACGGGCGTTTAAGCGAGTACGCCGGGTTCATGAATACGGTCATTTTCTCGTCTGAAGACTTGAATTTGGTCAAAGGAGCCCCGGCTGACCGTCGGGAATTCATGGATTCAAGCATCAGCCAGAACAACAAAAACTATTTGGTAGCTCTGATCCGCTATCGCCGGCTGCTCAAAGAACGCAACGAAATGTTAAAGCAAACCGAGAACGGGAAGGCTTTAGATGAAATATTGTTCGATTCGATCACCGAAAAGCTGATCATCGAAGCGACCCTCATCATAAATGAAAGAAAAAGGTTCCTGGAGAACCTCAACGACCGCCTGAATCGTTTAAACAACGAGATCAGCGAAGACCAAGAGAACGGAAAGATCGTTTATCTGCCGAACCGCGAGGCTAGCAAACTGAAAGAGGCCTTAAATGAGCGAAAAACCCTTGATCTGACGCTTCGAACCACCACCGTCGGGCCGCATCGGGACGATTTCATCGCCCTGATCAACGGAAAAGACGCTTCTTCCTTTGCTTCCCAAGGTCAGCAGCGTACCATTTCGCTGGCCATCAAGCTGGCATTGGCGGAAATGTGCAAAGAATGCAATCCGAAACTGATTGTCATATTGGATGACGTGTTCAGCGAACTGGATGCATTACGCCAAAACCAGATTTTGAAGCTTTTGGATCAAAAAAACCAAATTTTCATCACCACTACTTCGATCGACAACCTTTCGCAGTCAGTCATTGATAACAGCAAAGTCCTGAATATCAGCAAGGAGGAAGAAAATGAACGCTAAACAAAGCACTTATGGCAGTTCCAGCATCCAGATATTGGAGGGGTTGGAAGCGGTCAGAAAACGCCCCGGAATGTACATTGGGTCGACCGGACCGCGCGGACTGCATCATTTGGTCTGGGAAATCGTGGATAATTCCATCGATGAAGCCCTGGCCGGGTACTGCACTCACATTGAAGTAGAAATTCTTCCGAACAACATCATCCAGGTTATCGACAACGGCCGGGGAATTCCGGTCGACATCATGGCCAAGACCGGAGAATCCGCGGTCGAAGCGGTTTTTACCATCCTGCACGCCGGCGGAAAGTTCGACGGCTCTTCTTATAAGGTATCAGGAGGACTGCACGGCGTCGGCGCATCGGTCGTCAATGCCTTAAGCGAGAATCTTCAGGTTGTCATCAAACGGGACGGGCACATTTTCTCCCAGGAATACCAACGCGGGCATAAAATGCACAACGTTCAGACCATTGGGGACAGCGAAGAGACCGGAACGACCGTCCGTTTCAAACCGGACATCGAAATATTCAAAGAAGGCGTTGTTTTTGATTTTGAAACCTTAAGGGTTCGTTTGCAACAATGCGCCTTTCTGAACAAAGGCCTAAAAATTTCTTTGACCGATTCCCGGAATCCGGATGCGATCAAAGAACTTCACTACTGCTATGAAGGCGGAATCAAGGAATATGTGGCTTATCTGAACAAATCCCACACTCCGATCCACCCGAACATCATTTACATCTTCGGAAAAGAAGAAAACATCGAGATCGAGATGGCGCTTCAGTACACCGAAGACTACAACAGCAACATTTATTCGTTCATCAATAACATTTATACTCCGGAAGGCGGAACTCACGAAGAAGGATTCCGAACCAGTTTGACCCGAGTTCTCAACAACTACGGGCGCAGCAGCAACCTTTTTAGAAAGGATGAAGCTTTTAGCGGCGACGACGTCCGCGAAGGACTGACCGCCATCATCAGCTGCCGCCATCCCGATCCGCAATTTGAAGGCCAAACCAAGACCAAACTCGGAAATACCGAAGTTCGAAGAATAACATCGCAAATTCTTCTGGACGGCATGGATGTTTTCTTGAAAGAAAATCCGGCCGTAGCCAAAAACATCATTGAAAAAGCCGTCATTGCCTCCCGGGCGCGCATTGCCGCAAAGAAAGCCCGTGAAGCCACCCGAAGAAAGAGCCCTCTAGAAACCCTGGGATTCGCTTCGAAGCTGGCTGATTGCCGGTGCAAGGACGCTTCCAAAACTGAAATGTATCTTGTAGAAGGCGATTCCGCGGGCGGTAGCGCCAAGCAAGGGCGAAACAGCGAGTTTCAGGCCATTCTTCCCCTGCGAGGGAAAGTCCTGAATGTTGAAAAAGCCCGGCTTGACCACGTTCTCGGAAACAAAGAAATCATTTCGATGATCCAAGCCTTGGGAACCGGAATCGGCGACGATTTCAATCTCTCCCAAGCGCGTTATCACAAAATCGTCATCATGACCGATGCGGACGTCGACGGCGCCCACATCCGGACCCTGCTTCTGACCTTCTTCTATCGTTTCATGAAGCCGCTGATCGAAAACGGTTATGTTTACATCGCTCAGCCGCCGCTTTACAAGATCGTTTTCAACAAGCGGGTCGAATACGCCTACACTGACGAAGAACTTCAGAAAATTCTCGAGACTTTCCCAAAAAATTCGAAGCCGGCCTTGCAAAGATACAAAGGTCTGGGCGAAATGAACCCGGAACAGCTATGGGAAACCACCATGGACCCAACCGTCCGAACGCTTCTCCAAGTCAATCTTGACGATGCCATCGAAGCCGACACTACTTTCGCGATGCTGATGGGAGACGACGTTGAACCAAGACGCGAATTCATTGAAGAAAATGCCGTTTACGTCGAAAATCTGGACATTTAAGGAGCAATGATGGAAAAAGACAACAAAAACGAAAAAATAATACCGGTCAGCGACGTCATCGACGGCGCCCTGGTTGAAAACGTCGTCGACGGCCATCATCTCGGCGGGGTCAAAGAAGTCGACCTGACCCGAGAAATGCGGGTATCGTTCCTCAGTTATGCCATGAGCGTCATCGTTTCCCGGGCCCTTCCGGATGCAAGGGACGGAATGAAGCCGGTTCACCGGCGCATTCTGTTCGCCATGAACGAACTCGGAATGTACTCCGACCGGCCTTTCAAGAAGTCGGCCCGGATCGTCGGGGAAGTCATGGGGAAATACCATCCGCACGGCGACTCCGCCATCTATGAAGCGATGGTCAGAATGGCCCAAGAGTTCAGTTATCGTTATACATTGGTCGAAGGACACGGCAATTTCGGTTCCGTTGACGGCGACGGTGCCGCCGCCATGCGTTATACCGAAGCCCGCATGAGCAAGATTGCCATGGAAGTCCTCCGCGACTTAAACAAAGATACTGTCGATTTCATCGACAACTATGATGGATCCGAACGGGAGCCGAGCGTTCTTCCTTGCAAGTTCCCGAACCTTTTGGTCAACGGAGCGACCGGGATCGCGGTTGGAATGGCAACCAACATTCCGCCGCATAACCTGACCGAAGTCGTTGACGGCATCATGGCGCTCATCAAAAACCCGGAGATTTCCATCGAAGGGCTGATGACCTACATCAAAGGACCGGATTTTCCGACCGGCGGCTGCATCATGGGAGTATCCCAGGTGCGAAAAGCCTACATGACCGGAAACGGCGCGATAACCGTCCGGGCCAAAACGGAAATTCAGGACATCGGAGGCAACCGCAGCGCCATCATCATCACCGAGATCCCCTACCAAGTCAATAAGACCCGTCTGATCGAAAGAATCGCCGAGACCGTCAAACTAAAACTCATCGACGGAATCACCGGTCTTCAGGACGAATCGGACATGAAGGGAATTCGGATCGTCGTCGAACTTCGCCGGGACACAAACCCGAACGTCGTTCTCAACAATTTGTTCAAACATACGCAATTGCAATCCACATTCGGGATCAACATCCTCGCCATTGTTGGCGGACAACCGAAAGTTTTGAACTTAAAAGAGGTTTTGGAAGTTTATCTGAAGCATCAGCTTGAGATCATTACCCGCCGGACCGCCTTTGACCTGGACAAAGCCGAAGCCCGCGCCCACATTCTTGAAGGTTTGCTGGTCGCTTTGGGGAATATCGACCTGGTCATTCAGTTGATCAAGAAATCCAAGACTACCGAAGACGCGGTAGCGGGATTGATGAGCGTCTTCAACCTGACCGAAATCCAAGCCAAGACCATTTTGGACATGAAACTCCAGAAATTGACCGGTTTGGAAGTCGAAAAACTGAAGAATGAATTGATCGAGGTCCGCAAACTGATCACGGAATGCAAAGAAATACTCAAGAGTCAAGACAAGAAATATCAGATCATCGTCAATGAACTTACCGACATTCGGGATCGTTTCGGCGATGACCGCCAGAGCGAAATCACCTTAAGCGACGATCTGGTCATCGAAGATGAAGACTTGATCCCGGTCGAGGATGTCATCATCAGTGTCACCAACCGCGGTTACGTCAAACGCATGACCGTGGACACCTACCGAGCCCAGAACCGGGGCGGAAAAGGCATAACCGGAACCAAAATGACCGAAGAAGACTTCGTGGAAAGGATTTTGTATACTTCCAGCCACGACACTCTGCTCTTTTTCAGCAATTTAGGTAAGGTCTACCGTCTGCGCGCCTTCCAGGTTCCTTATTCGAGCCGGAGCGCCAAAGGTCTGCCGATCGTCAACCTGCTCAATTTCGAAGAAAACGAAAAATTGGCCGCCGTCATCAACATCAACAAGGATAACGGAAAAGAAGGCTATCTGATCTTCGGAACCCGCGAGGGAATCATCAAGAAAACCGAGATTTCCGCTTTCAACAACATCCGGACCAACGGCATCAAAGCCATCCTGCTGAACGAAGGCGACGAATTGTTCGCCGTCAACGTCACCGACGGAGAAAAAGACATCATCTTGGGGGCCTCCAACGGGAAAGGCATCCGTTTCAGCGAAAGCGACATCCGGCCGATGGGCCGCATTTCCGCGGGAGTCCGAGGAATTAAAGTCGAACCGGGGGAAAAGACCGTCGGAATGGCCATCGTGAATACCGACGGCGACGAGATCGTCATCGTGACCGAAAAAGGTTATGGAAAACGAACCAACGTCGATGCCTTTAGGGTTCAGGTCCGGGGCGGGAAAGGCGTAAAAGCTTTGAACATCACCGAAAAGAACGGCAAGATGGTCTCGCTGTCGACCGTACGCGGCGATGAAGATTTAATGGTCGTCACTGATAAAGGCATGGTCATCCGCACTCATCTCGATCAGATCCTGACCGTCGGGCGCGACACCCAAGGCGTTTGCATCATCAAACTGAATGAAGGCCACAGCGCCGCCACGATCGCCATCGTTCCTCGCAGCGAGGAAGAGGAAGCCGTCGAAGACGACGAATACAAAGAGGACTTCGAACTGGATCTGGATTATCAGTTCCTGGACGAAGATGAAGACAAAAACCAATGACCCGGAAACAATCCGGTTGACAAGCGCATTTAATGTATATATAATGTAGTAAATCATATATTCGTGGAAGAGACCCAGTAGAAAGAAACTGATTTTCAGAGATCCGGCGGTCGGTGCGAGCCGGAAACCAGCCTTTCGAATCCATCTTGGAGACAGGCTTAACCAGCCTCGGAGAAAATCCGTTATCATTTATTGAGTCGGGACCGATCTATGGTCCTACTAGGGTGGCACCGCGGAATATATTCGTCCCTTATCTTCAGGATAAGGGACTTTTTTGTTTAAAAGGAGGAACCTATGATTGACATTAAATTGATTCGCAACGACGTGGAAGCCGTCATTCGCAAACTAAACACGCGGGGGAAGGACTTCAGCTATCTGCGCGGGGTCCTGGAACTGGACAACGAGCGCCGGGATCTGATCGGAAAAGTCGAAGCGCTGAAAAAAGAACGCAATGACGCCAGCAAACTGGTCGGTCAGCTCAAACGCGAAGGCAAAGACGCAACCGCGGTTTTGAAAAGCGTGGCCACCATCGGCGACGACCTTCAGGCCGATGACCAAAAAGTGAACGAACTGGAAGAAGAGATCCGTCAGATCCTGCTTTCGACGCCGAACATTCTGCACGAAAGCGTTCCGATCGGCAAAGACGAGACCGAGAACCCGGAGATCCGCCGGTTCATGGAACCGACCCAGTTCTCGTTTGTTCCGAAATCGCATTATGAACTGGGCGAAAAACTCGGGATCATCGATTTCGAACGGGCCGCCAAAATCACCGGAGCCAGATTCGTGATTTACAAAGGTTTGGGAGCGCGCCTGGAACGGGCTTTGATCGCTTTCATGATGGATCTGCATGCGAAAAACGGCTACACCGAGATCATTCCGCCGTTCATCGTCAACCGGGAAAGCATGACCGCCACCGGACAGCTTCCGAAATTTGAGGAAGAAGCCTTCAAACTGGTCAACGGCAACGGCGATTGGTTTTTGAATCCGACCGCGGAAGTTCCGACCATCAACATGTACCGAAACGAGATTTTGGAGTTTTCGCAACTTCCGCTCAAATACTGCAGCTATACCATGGCTTTCCGTTCCGAAGCCGGAAGCGCGGGCAAGGATACCCGGGGATTGATCCGCACTCATCAGTTCAACAAAGTCGAACTGATCAAATTCACGGCGCCCGAGACTTCTTACGACGAATTGGAGTCGATGCTGAAAGAATCGGAACTGGTTTTGCAATTGCTTAAGCTTCCGTATCACGTCATCTCGCTCTGCAGCGGGGACATGGGATTTTCGATGGCCAAGACTTATGACATCGAAGTTTGGCTTCCGAGCCAAAAAACCTACCGCGAGATCGGCAGCATCAGCAACGCCGAGGATTATCAGGCCCGGCGCGGAAACATCCGCATGCGCCGAAGCAAAGACGCCAAACCGGAGTTTGTGCACACCCTCAACGGATCGGGGTTGGCGGTCGGAAGGACCTGGGTCGCCATCGCGGAAAACTATCAGCAGCCAGACGGAAGCATCAAAATTCCGGACGTTCTTATCCCGTACATGGGATGCGAATACATTAAATAGAAATCAGGAGGAAACATGTTAGAAATCCAGAATAATTTTAAAAACGCAACCAGCGAAAAACCCTTAGTCCTGGGAGTGTTTGAAGGCACGGAGAATGTGGCGATCGACCCGAAAATCGATTCCGAAATCCAAAATTTGATCAAAGAAAAACAATTGAAATTCGAGATCGGGAAAGTGAACAAAGTTTTCACGTTCGGAAAGATCCCAAATCAGATCGTTTATCTCGTCGGACTTGGGAAAAAGGAAGAATATTCCTACGCAAAATTGGAAGAAAGCCTTCGCGACGTCAATTACAAACTCGGAAACGAACTGCACTTCCGCGTCGGGACTTTCTCGGAAGGCCTTGATGAAAAGGAAACGGCCAAACGGATCATTCAAACCGTTTCGGCTTACAATTATAAATACGACGAATGCCTTTCGGAGAAAATCAACAACGATCTGTCTTTGAAACTGATCAGCTCCCTTGATCTATCGGCGGTCGCCGAAGAAGCCTTTCAGATCGCTTCGGCCATAGACAATACCCGCGATCTGATCAATAAACCTTATAATTACCTATCCGCGGCCGATTTGGCCGATTATGCGGTCAAACTGACCGATTCCCTTGACGATCCGAAAGTCCGAATCCGCGTTTATGAAAAAACTGAGATCGAAAAACTGGGAATGAACGCTTTTCTGGGCGTAAACAAAGGCTCTTCCGCCGAACCGAAACTGATCCACATCGTTTATGAAAACAGCCAAAAACCGGCGGTTGCCATCGTCGGAAAAGGCCTGATGTACGATACGGGGGGATACAGCATCAAAACCCAAATGAACAACATGAAGGATGACATGTCCGGCGCGGCTACCGTTCTGGGCGTCTTCGAACTGGCGGTCAAACGCCAGCTTCCGATCAATCTGCAAGTCGTCATTTGCGCCACCGACAACCGGATCAACGGCGAAGCCCTGCTTCCGGATGACGTTCTGACCGCCATGAACAAGAAAACCATCGAGATCGTCTCCACCGACGCCGAAGGCCGGCTGACTTTGGCCGATGCAGTTTGCTTTGCCCAAAAGCAGGGAGCCGCGGAAGTCATCGATCTGGCGACTTTGACCGGAGCGGTCTGCGTGGCCCTCGGGGAATATACCGTCGGATTGTTCGGAAACGATCAAGAGACGGTGGACAAGATGCTGGCGGCGGGAAAAGCCGTCAATGAAGAGATCTGGCAGCTTCCGATCAATGATTACATCCGGAAACAAGTGCATGGTAGCAAAGTGGCCGACCTGACCAATTCGACCGGCCGGAACATGGGGGCCAGCTCGGGAGCAGCCTTCATTGAAGCTTTCATAGACAAACCGACCAAATGGATGCATCTGGACATCGCCGGGACTGCTTTTCACACCACCCCTTTCTATAAAGAGTTCTACGGCGCCACCGGACTCACCGTCAAGACCCTTTATCAGTATCTAAAAAATCAATCGCTTTAAAAAAGACTTGGGAAAACCCCCTATAAGATGAAAATGACCCCGCGTTTTTGACGGGGTCATTTATTACCTAAACCGTAATTGACAATAATGAGAAATGATAATATAATTATCTCAAAGAAAACCAAGAGAAAAACGGTGAAGCAAATGTTTTTGATCACAATGAACACAATTGAAATAATCATAGCCATGTTTTTGGTATTTTTGGTCTTTCTGCTCGCGCTTTGCCTGCTTAGGGCCGCGCTCATCCGAAACAAAGAGATCCGGATCCTTCAGCTGGACGAACACAGCGACCAGCAGCACGACTATTACATCAACAAACTTAAAGGGCTGATCGAAATAAAAACTTCCAGCTTTGAAGACCCGGAATTTTTCTTGATCTTCCAAGAAAAGATCAAAACGGATTTTCCGTTCATTCACGATTGTTTCAATAAAGAGAAAGTCGGCCGCAACGCCGTCTTTACTTCCAAAGTCAAGATCGAAGGCGCCCCGAACATCCTGTTCGCCGCCCATGTTGATTACACCTCGAACCTTCAGGAAGTCAAGATCGAAGACGGAGAACTGTACGGAAACGGAACTTTTGATTCGAAGAGCCTGTTCTTCTCAATTTTCGAAGCCGTCGAAAAAATCCTGACCGAACAATCGCGGCTGGATGTCAACCTGACCATGGTCATGACCACCGATGACGAAACAACCCAGGACGGCATGAATCACATCGTCGATCAGTTTCTGAAATCCGGAAAATTTTTCGATTTGGTGATCGAAGAAGGATCGGGGATCGTTGACCCTGCTTACTTCGGTTTAATGAGCCATTATGCCCTCATCGGGATCGGCCTGACCGGGGAAACCACCGTGCGATTCAAGACGGTTAAATCGGAAAACGGCGAAAAAAATCTTTCTGGGTTTTTGGAAGAACTCCAGAAAAACCCGGTTTTCAAACCGAAAATTGACCAAAAAGCCATGATTCCGCTTCGGGAAATGGCCAAGGACATGCCGTTTTTTGAAAGGTTCTTCTTCAATAATCTGTTCATCTTCAGACCGTTCGTAAAAAAGAAAATCGATGATGAATATTTGGGACTTTCCAAACTTTTGAAGACCCAGATCATCATGGGGGAAGCCGAATGTACCGAAGAGGAATGCCACGCCGACCTGACCTTTCAATTGGCCACTCACAACACGGCCGCGGACATCGTTCTGGCGCTTTCGAAAAGCTTAAGGAAATACGGGGTGGAATATCAGCTTCTGAATAACGTCGATGCCACAAAAATCGCCGACGTTCACAGCGAGGGCTTCAAAGTCGTGGAAAAGACCATTCATTCTGTTTACAAGAACATCTATACCGCGCCGGTCATCGTCACCAATATTTCCGAAAAGCGGTATTTCGATAAAGTCAGCGACTGCGTCATCCGCTTTTCGCCTCTGTATTATACCACTGCCGCTTACCGCGAAGGCAAAAAAGGTTTGGAACATGTTTCCGGAAAATCGCTGTGCTACGCGGTTAGCTTCTTCCAAGGAATTTTGAAGACCTACACAAGGAGATAAAAATGTATTGTACGAATTGCGGCCGCGAGGTCGGAGAAAATCACAAATTCTGCTCGAACTGCGGAAAAGAGCTCCGCCATACCGATCCTGACGAGATCCGGCTTGAACCGGTCGCCGAAATCGCGGTTATTCCGGAAAAACCGTTGGATACGCTCGGAAAAGTCATGATCGGACTAAGCCTTGCTGCCCTGATTTGTTCGATGCTTCCGTTTCACGACGGCGTCCTCGTCACAGGGACGGCTTTCGGAGTCGGAACCCTCATTCTGGCCATCCTTCAAAAAATGAAAGGAAACCCCCGTTTTGTAACGTCGGCCATCATCGTGGCGCTGACCGCCATTGCGGTCTCGGCTTGTTGGTTCGTTTTCTTCTTCATCGCATTTATTTGATAAAAAAAACAAACCCGGTTTAACCTGGGTTTGTCATCATTCTGAAGGCAGCCTGGCTGCCTTTTATTAATTTCTTTTGATTCTTTCGGCCAGAGTCCGCAGCTCGGAATCCGAAAGCTGGTTTTTGGTGAAACGGAAGGTCACGGTGTCATTTTCGTAACGCGGGATGATATGAACATGAGCGTGCATGACCGATTGGCCGGCCGATTCGCCGCTGTTGTTCAGGATGTTGATTCCGGAGACGTTCAGATTTTTCTTGATTTGCTTGGCCAGTTTGACGCTTAAGGAAAACATTCGTCCCGAGGTGGCTTCATCCATCTCCAAAACATTGTCATAATGTTCTTTGGTCACGACCAAAGCATGCCCGACCGAAGCCTGGGAAATGTCCAGAAAAGCCAGAAACTCGTCATCCTCATAAATTTTGTAAGCGGGGATCTCGCCTTGAACTATTTTACAAAATATGCACATATCGGTTCCTCCTGCCACCAATTATATAAAAAAACGGTTGGAAAAGCAATGAATATGTGGTAGAATGTTGTATAAATGAAATAAGAAAAAAGGAGCAAAGCGTTCATGAACAGCTTAAGAGCCAAGATCAACACCCGCCACATTGTGCTCATTTCCGTCCTGGTAACCCTGGGCGTCATATTCTCGATTTTCGACCGCTTCATCTCCTCGGCCGCTTTTCCGTTTTTGCCGACCGCGAAAATCGGTTTGGCCAACATTGTCATTCTGATCGGCATTTACCGCTTTAAATTCAAAGAAGCTCTGCTTATGACTATTTTGAAAAGCACGCTGGTCGGACTGATCCTCGGAAGCCCGATCACTTTCGTCATCGGCTTCACGGCTTCGATGCTCAGTTTTTTCGGGATGTATGCGGCCTACCGGCTGCTTAACCGGGTCGCGACCATGATCTCGGTCAGCGTCATCGGCGGCTTTTTGCACATTTGGGGCCAGCTTCTGGCCGTGGCGGTCATTTATCAGCTCGGAGCCGCGGTCCTGACTTACGGGGCCCTGCTGGTCTTTGTTTCGCTGGTCACCAGCATCATCATCGGATTCGTCGGCCTAAGGATGCTTCGGATCTTTGACCAGAAGGAAAACTCTTAAATTAAATTTAAGAGTTTTTTCATACAAAAACCAGTGAATCTTTAACGCCATTTTCATGAAAGTGATATAATACAGGAAAGAAACGGAGAACGCTATGTACGAAAACATCTTAAGCCGCATCAAAGAGTTCGATGCGATCATCATTCACCGTCATTCCCGGCCGGATGGCGACGCCATGGGCAGCCAGATCGGCTTGCGAGAAGCCATCAAGACCACTTTTCCCGAAAAGACCGTTTTGGCGCCGGGAGACGTGAGCGACCGCTATTCTTTCTGCGGCGACGTCGACTTGGTTCCGGATCATTTGTATTCGGAAGCATTGGTCTTCGTTTTGGATACTTCCGAAGAATACATGATCAGCGACCGGCGGTATGCGCAGGGAAAATACATCATCAAGATCGACCATCATCTCACCAAAGGCGAGTTCGGAAACGAACAGTTGGTCAATACCGAGTTCGAGAGCTGTGCCGGCTTGGTGGCGGACATCATTTTTCAAACCGGACTGAAACTCAATTCCCAGGGAGCCAAAGCCCTGTTCGCGGGGATCGTCACCGACAGCGGCCGGTTCCGCTACGATTCCGTGACTTCCCGAACTTTTGAGATCGTCGCAAAACTATTGAAACATGATTTTCAAATTTCCGAAGTTTACAACAATCTGTACATCGAAGAACTGAAAACGGTGCGGCTCCGCGCTAAGTTCACTCTGAGCTTCCAGCTGACCCCGGCCAATGTGGCTTACATGAAAAACACCGCTAAAGACATCAAAGAATATGAATCGGACGTGCCGACCATTTCCCGCGGCATGGTCAATACCATGTCCGGGATCAAAGGCATCGACATCTGGGTGAATTTCACCGAAGACGAAACCGCCAAAACGGTGATTGCGGAAATCCGTTCAAGCAAATACAACATCAACGAAGTGGCCGTCAAATACGGAGGCGGAGGGCATCAGTTGGCCAGCGGAGCGACCTTAAAATCCTTCGAAGAAGCTGACGCCATGCTTTTGGATCTTGATGCCATCGCAAGGACAAATCAAAAATGAACGAAAAATTAGAAATTTTAAATAAAATCAAAAAATATGAAACAATCATCATCCTGAGGCACATCCGTCCGGACGGCGATTGTCTGGGAAGTTCGCTCGGACTGCGCGAGATCCTCCGGGCTTCGTTTCCGAACAAGAAGATTTACAGCCTCGGCGAAGACGAAAGCGACTACCTGTCCTTTTTGGGGACTGAGGATCCCAAGCTGGAACCCGAAGCGTACAAAGACGCATTGGTAATTGTATTGGATACCGCGACTTCCGAACGCATCGACAATCAGCTGTTTTCTTCGGCCAAAGAGATCATCAAGATCGACCATCATCTGCGGGTCGAGGATTACGGAGCCACCAATTACGTCCGCGAGGATCTTCCCGCGACGGCCGCGATCATCATGGATCTGGTTCTGACTTTCAAAGACGAACTGAAGTTTAACCAAAAAGCCGCCAAATATCTGTATGTTGGCTTGGTGACCGATACCGGCCGGTTCAAATACCACGGCGTCGGCCCGGAAGTCATGCGCATGGCGGCGGCGATGTTGGAACAAAACATCGATCTGGATGACATTTATGCCCACCTTTACATCCAAGATGAAAAATCCCTGAAACTTCAGGGTTACATCCTCAATCATTTCAAGACCACCGAACACGGCGTATCTTATGTTTTTCTCAGCCATTCGCTTCAAAAGAGATTCGGAGTCAGCACCGAGGAAGCTTCCGCCCTGGTCAACATCCTGGACAGCATCCGCGGCCATCTGATTTGGATCTTCTTCGTCGCGGGGACTGACAAGATCCGGGTCCGGATCCGGTCCCGTTTCGTTGGCGTCAACGAATTGGCAGCCAAATACCACGGCGGCGGCCATCGCCAAGCCAGCGGGGCTTCGCTTTCCCACCGGTCGGAGATCAAAAAATTGTTGCAAGAAGCCGACTTGCTGCTTAAAGAATACCTTACCCCCCATCCGGAGGCTTTCTGATGAATATTCTCATAACCAACGACGATTCGATCGATTGCGAAGGTCTGCGGATCCTGACCAAACGGGCCCAGAAATACGGGACGGTCACGGTCGTGGCCCCCAAACATGAACAAAGCGCCAAGAGCCATGCCATCAATGTGCGCAGCGGCTTTGAAATAACCGCCCGGGAAGCTGGGCTGGGAGTGCCGTCCTATGTTTGCGATTCCACGCCGGCGGATGCCGTCCGGGCCGCGAAATACGGTTTGGGTTTGGATTTCGATGTCGTTTTTTCGGGGATCAACAACGGCTTCAATCTCGGCGAGGACATCCTGTATTCCGGAACCGTTTCGGCGGCCATGGAAGCGGTGCTGATGGGCAAAAAAGCTCTGGCCTTCTCGGTTGCATCGGGCGATTATGCGTCTGGAGATGCGGCTTTTGATGAAGTAATGGAATTCATTCTGAACAATTCTTTGTTTGAACTAGGAGACTTGTTCAACGTGAACATCCCGAAGAACCACAAAGGGATCCGGATAACCAAACAAGGAAACACCAATTTTGATACCCGTTTCGAGCAGGAAGAAAGCTTATTCTTCCAGCGCGGACACCATCAGTATCATCTCGATGAAAACGAACACGACGACGTTTGGGCCATCGAACACGGCTACATATCCGTGAGCCCGCTGTCTGCCGACCGCACCGACTATCAAGCGCTGAAAAAAATACTTGAAAAAAAAGACGGATTGCGGTAAAATATGTAGTACGGAGGAAACAAAATGAATACCAACGATTCAATGATAGAAATATCACTGCGAAAAATGAAATCCCGGCGCAACCCGAGGACCATCGCCAAAATCGCGAAAGACGTTTTCGAAGAGCAGGGACTGACGCCTGAAGAAAGCGAGAAACAGTTCACTCAGTTTCATGTGGACTTCATGCTTTCCGGATACTTCATTTGTTGCGGAGAAGATAAAAACGGCGTCAAACTTTGGGATCTGAAAAATCGCCAGCCGTCCAGTCTTTTGGACAAAGACGGAAACTACCTGGAAGATCTCTACAGCGACGACGAGGAAGTTTTGAAAAACGAGCTGACCGACGATACCGTTTATCCGGCCCCGCTGAATAAAGAATTCGAAGACGAAACTTACGATGAAGACGAAGATGAAGACGATGACAAACCGGAACATGACGACATCGAGGAAGATCTTCTGAGCGAAGGAATCGGTGTTCCGGAAGGCGAAGCCGAACCGGTCATCACCGAAGTCGATAACGAAATCGAAGACGACACGCCGGACGATGAGTTCGAGATCGATGAATTCGAGATCGAAGAAGCCAAGAAAAACAAAGAAAACAAGTAAAAATGGTTGCTTTTGTTTAGTCTTTTAAGTATAATAGAATAGAGCCAAAAAACAGTTCTCAATACGCTTGAGAACTTTTTTATATTTTTAGGAGGAAAACCATGAGCACAAAATTCATCTTCGTTACCGGAGGGGTTACCTCAAGTTTGGGAAAAGGGCTGAATGCGTCTTCGATCGGAAGACTGCTTAAATGCCGAGGACTGAAAGTCTTCATGCAAAAATTTGATCCGTACATCAACGTCGATCCGGGGAACATGTCTCCGCTGCAGCACGGCGAAGTTTTTGTTACCGACGACGGCGCGGAAACGGATTTGGACCTCGGACATTACGAGCGTTTCATTGATGAAAATTTAAGCAAATACTCCAGCGTCACCACCGGGAAGATTTATCTTCGGGTCATTGAAAAAGAACGCACCGGAAAGTATAACGGCGGGACCGTTCAGGTCATTCCGCACATCACCAACGAGATCAAAGAGGCCATCACCAATGCGGCCGTATACAGCAAGGCGGATGTGGTCATCACCGAAATCGGCGGGACCGTCGGCGACATCGAATCACTTCCGTATCTGGAAGCGATCAGACAATACCGCCGCGACGTCGGCTATGAAAACACCCTTTACATTCACAACACTTTGGTGCCTTACATCGCCGCTTCGCAGGAACTGAAAACCAAACCGACCCAGCACAGCGTCAAAGATCTCCGTTCGCTCGGGATCAATCCCGATGTCATCATCCTGCGCAGCGACCGCAAGATTCCCCAACAGCAGAAAGACAAGATCTCGCTGTTCTGCGATGTGCCGATCGAAGCCGTCATCGAAGCCCGGGACTGCAAGACCATTTATGAAGTTCCGGTCATGCTGGCCAAACAAAAAATCGACGATTTCATCTGCAGCCACTTCCGTTTGGAAACCAAACCTTTAGACCTTACCGAATGGAAACAAATGATCGAAAACATCAAAAACCTGCAAGGGACCGTTCGAATTGGCTTGGTTGGAAAATACGTGGCCTTAAAAGACGCTTATCTGTCCGTTTACGAAGCCTTGAAACATGGCGCTTACGCCAACGGCGTGACCATCAAGACCGATCCGATCGATGCCAAGATCCTAACGCCGGAAAATGTTTCGGAAGTCCTCGGGGGTTATCAAGGAATCATCGTCCCGGGCGGCTTCGGCGGACGCGATACCGACGGGATCATGTTGGCGATCCGCTACGCCCGCGAGCATAAAATCCCTTATTTGGGAATTTGTTACGGAATGCAGCTGGCGATGGTCGAATTCGCGAGAAACGTGCTCAATCATCCGGAAGCGACTTCCAAGGAGCTGGATGAAAACGGAAAACTTCTGGTCATCGATCTCAAGGACTACCGAAAAGGGTTTGGCCAGCCGATGCGGCTCGGGCTTTATCCTTGCACGATCAAAGACGGGACCAAACTTTCCGACATCTATGAAACCAAATTGATTTACGAGCGTCATCGGCACCGCTATGAAGTCAACAACAAGACCGTTGATCTCTATAGCGGATCGGACATGATCTTCTCGGGCTTTAACGAGGAAGACCAAATCGTGGAAGCGCTGGAGCTGAAAAACCATCCGTGGTTCGTGGCCTGCCAGTTCCATCCGGAATTTCTTTCCCGCCCCAACCGGCCGCATCCATTGTTTTCGGCGTTCATCAAAGCGGCGCTTAAAAACAGCGATTGAATTACCAGCCTCCGGATTACCGGAGGTTTTTTCATGCTTTTGATTCTTTACTAATTCGGCGGCTTATGTTAAAATAAACGGTCAAGAGATTAAAAAGAAACGGCGATTGGCGGAAACGAGGCAAACGGGTATGAAGAATTATGACTGCATCATTGTTGGAGCAGGGCCGACCGGGCTCTTCTGCGCCTACGAATTCATGAAGAAAAGTCCGGAATCCCGGGTTCTTCTCATCGACAAAGGCAATGACATATACCATCGGAATTGTCCGATCCTCAATAAAAAGTTAGACAAATGCCCGCGTAACAGCAAAGGCGAAATCGGGTGCAAACCCGGATGCTTCATGAGCACCGGCTTTGGGGGGGCGGGGGCTTATTCTGACGGAAAATATAACATTACGACCGAATACGGCGGCTGGATGCTCGACTACATGGATGAAGAAAAATTGATGGAACTGATCAATTACGTTGATTCCGTCAACCTCGAACACGGAGCGAGCCGCGAGATCACCGATCCGGAGACCCCGGCGGTTCGGGAGATTGAAAAGAAAGCCATCGCGGTCGGATTGAAACTGCTAAGAGGAAAAGTTCGGCATCTGGGTACGGAAGAAAACCTCCGGATCCTGAAAAACATCTATGAGCACATGAAAGACCATGTGGATTATCTGTTCGCCAAAAAAGTGACCAACGTGATCGTTGAAGAGGGAAGTGCCGTCGGCGTCGAATTGGAAGACGGCCAGACCTTTTTGGGGAAAAACGTCGTGATCGGCGTCGGCCGGGACGGATCGATGTGGCTGCAACAGATGCTTGAATCCCATGGCGTCAAATTTAAAAACAACCAAGTCGACATCGGCGTTCGGGTCGAGACCAACGATATCGTCATGGAAGAGATCAACAAAAATCTTTACGAAGGCAAATTCAAGTTCAACACCAGCGTCGGTACGACGGTCCGGACCTTCTGTTCCAATCCGAGCGGCCACGTGGTCGTGGAGAATCAAAACGGGATCATCCTTTGCAACGGTCATGCGTTCCGCGATTTGCGGCTCGGGACCGAAAACACCAACTTTGCGCTTTTGGTGTCCCATGAATTCGACGAGCCTTTCGACAATCCGAACGAATTTGCCCAGGAAGTCGCCAAACTGGCGAACAAACTGAGCAACGGTTCGGTCATCGTTCAAAGATATGGCGACATCATCCGGGGCCGGAGATCCACTCCGAAGCGGATCAAAGAATGTTTTGTCACTCCGACTTTGAAAGAAGCCATTCCGGGAGACCTGGGATTGGTCCTTCCTTACAACACCATGAAGTCGCTGATCGAAATGATGACGGCGCTGAACTATGTCACGCCGGGGATCGCCAGCGACCACACGCTGTTCTATGGCGTCGAAGCCAAATTTTACAGTGCCCGCCCGGAAGTTAACGAACACTTCGAAACCAAAATCAAAAATCTGTACGTCGGCGGCGACGGAGCCGGAATAACCAGAGGATTGGCGCAAGCCGGAGTCAACGGCGTTTCGATCGCCAGGTCGATCATTGCTACAAACCACATTCAATAAATGACAAGCTTTCCCCAAAGGAAAGCTTTTTTAAATATTTTAATAAAATTATGTTGACAATATTGTATGACATATAGTATAATACTTTCGAGGTGAGAACCGTGGATCAAACAACATTGCAAAACATGAGGATTGAACTGCGCCGGGGGACGCAGACGCTGGCGGTAATGAGCCAGCTAAAGAAAATGCAATACGGATATTCCTTATTGCAAAATCTAGAAAAAACCAATACCCCCATTGAAGCCGGAACGCTTTACCCACTGATGCGAAGACTGGAATCGCAAGGTCTTCTGAAAAGCGAATGGGATACGACCGAAAGCCGGCCGCGGAAATATTACTCGCTCAGCGATGACGGGGAAGAAGCATTTGAATTGTTAAAAAAAGAATGGGAAGCCATTTCCGAAGAAATGGCCGCCTTGCTTAAGGAGGAAAAACAATGAATGAATTGATTGAACGTTACATATATGACGTTACCAGAAGACTTCCGGAAAATACCCGGGCGGAAGTCGGAAAAGAATTGCGTGCCAACATAAATGACATGCTTCCGGAAAACCCGACCCAAGCCGACGTTGAAGACGTGCTGGCCAAACTCGGGGAACCGCGGATAATGGCCAGCGGATATCGCGCAAAACCGCGATTCTTGATCGCCCCGGAATGGATGGATGAGTATTTGCAAGTTTTGAAAACCGTGTTGATCGTATTTGGTGCCATTGCCCTCGTCTCCGGACTGTTTGACCATCTGTTCAATCCGGAAGCCACCCATGTGATCGGAATCATCTTCGAAGTTTGGTGGAGTGTTTTGTACGATGTGGCCGACAGCTTGCTTTGGGCTTTTGCGGTCGTGACGCTGATCTTCGTGGCCATTCAGTATTCAGAGAAAAGCGGGAAGATCAAAACGACCTGGAATCCGGGGAAACTGCCGAAGCTTCCGAAAGAAAATGTGGTCAAGATCAACCGAAGCGGAACATTTGTCGGCTTGATCATGGGTTTGATCTTCGGATCGATCTGGATCTTTCTCTTGATCAACAACGATGTCTATCTGGCTTGGTATGACAATCTTGAAGCCATGAACCTTGTGGCGCCGCTGTTTTCGGCGGCCGTCGTCAAACCGTTCATTTCGCTGTTCATCATCTCGCTTCTTTTCTCGGCGGCGGCGGACATCGTCAAACTTTATGTCGGCCATTGGAATTATCAAGTCGCAGCCGTATATACCGGCGAAAAGATCTTCTCCAATGTGGTGGCCATTGCGTTTTTGAACAATCCGAACTTGTTACATCCCGACTTCCTGAGTGAAGTCTCGGGGATCGTGGGCGTCAGCGCGGCCGAGATCGCGGATGGGGTTTCGAAAGGCATGATGGCGGTCGGCCTGATCATTGCCATCGGAACGGTCATCGACCTGATTCAAATCTGGGTAAAGACGCTAAAAGCAAATCGCCAAAAAAGTTAATTAAGGATCTATTTAACCAAACCGGAAATTCCAGATTTCCGGTTTTTTCGCGCAAGGGACTTGACACGGAAACGAATAGGGGTATAATATAATTAGCACTCAAGCAAAGCGAGTGCCAACATTATGGAGGCCATATATGCAAATGCCAGATAACAACCAAGATCAGGACATATTGAGGAAATACGGACGGGACATCGTTGAAGATGTCAAGAGCGGAAAAGTCGACCCAGTCATCGGACGGGACGAAGAGATCCGCCGGATCATTCAGGTCCTGTCGCGAAAAAACAAGAATAACGTCATTCTCATCGGCGAAGCGGGGGTCGGAAAAACCGCGATCATCGAGGGTTTGGCGGCCCGGATCGTCAAAGATGACGTTCCGCTCAGTTTACGGGGAAAAACCATTTTTGAACTGGATATGGGAGCCTTGGTCGCGGGAGCGAAATTCCGCGGCGAATTTGAGGAAAGGCTAAAAGGCGTTCTCAACAAAATCAAGGAGAGCGAAGGAAAGATCATTCTGTTCATTGATGAGATTCACTTGATCGTCGGGGCCGGGAAAGCCGACGGCGCCATGGACGCGGGAAACATCTTAAAACCGATGCTGGCCCGCGGGGAGATCGACTGCATCGGCGCCACCACTCTGAACGAATACCGGATGTACATCGAAAAAGACCGGGCCCTCGAACGCCGCTTTCAACAAGTGATCATTCAGGAACCGACGGTGGCCGATACCATCAGCATCCTGCGGGGGCTGAAACCGCGGTATGAAGCCCATCACGGCGTTACCATCACCGATGCCGCTTTGGTCAGCGCGGCCGTTCTTTCCAACCGTTACATCACCGACCGTTTTCTTCCGGACAAAGCCATCGACCTCATCGACGAGGCCTGTGCTTCGATTCGGGTAGAGATCGACTCGATGCCAAACGAACTGGACGAAGCAACCAGAAAGATCAGCCAGCTGGAAATCGAAAAAGTCGCTTTGGAAAAAGAAAAGGACCAGGCCAGCAAAGAACGGCTCGGAAAGATCAATGAAGAACTGTCCAATTTGAAAGACCAAGCCAAGAAAATGACCGAAAAATGGAACGCCGAAAAAGAAAAGATCGGCGTGGCCAAGGAAACCAAAAAGAAACTGGAAAAAGCCCAATTCGATTTGGATCAGTATTTCACCCAAGGCGATTACAAACGGGCCTCGGAATTGAAGTACGGGGAGATCCCGGCTTTGGAAAAGAAATTGGAAGCTTTGCAAGCCAAAACCGAAAACAACATGCTGTCCGAAGAAGTTAACGAGGACGCGGTCGCGGAGATCGTGGCCAAAGCCACGCACATTCCGGTCTCTCGGATCATGAAAGGCGACCGAGAAAAGGTTCTGCTTCTCAATGAGACTTTGAAGAAACGGGTCATCGGCCAGGATGAAGCCGTCGATCTGGTCAGCGATGCCATCATCCGCCAAAGGGCGGGGATCAAAGACCAGAACCGGCCCATCGGATCGTTTCTGTTTTTGGGGCCGACCGGCGTCGGAAAGACCGAAGTGGCCCGCAGTTTGGCCGATGCGCTTTTTGACGATGAAAATCACATCGTGAGACTGGACATGAGCGAATACATGGAAAAATTTGCGGTGACCAGACTCATCGGCGCGCCACCGGGATACATCGGTTACGAAGAAGGCGGCCAGCTGACCGAGAAAGTCCGAAGGAATCCGTACTCGATCGTTTTGTTTGATGAAATCGAAAAAGCCCACAGCGATGTTTTCAACATTCTGCTTCAGATCCTCGAAGACGGCCGTTTGACCGATTCGCAGGGCCGGACCGTGGACTTCAAAAACACCATCATCATCATGACTTCCAACCTTGGAAGCGAAATGCTTCTGAACAACGAAGACCCATCGAAGATCGATGCTCTGCTCAAAATGACCTTCCGGCCGGAATTTCTGAACCGGATCGACGAAATCGTAATCTTCAAACCGCTGTCCCGCGACACCCAGCTGAAGATCGTCGAGAAATTGCTCGGACTGCTTTGCAACAAGCTGCATGAGGACAACTATAACATCGTCTTCACCGAGCGGGCCAAACAGTTCATTCTCGACTCCAGTTATTCGCATGAATACGGCGCCCGGCCGATCAAACGTTTCATTCAAAGAGAAGCCGAAACCGTCATTGCGCGGGCGATCATCAGACAGACGATCCTTCCTCAGGTTCCTTATGTCATCGACGCGGTCAATGAACAATTTGTCATTCAATCATGAAAGCAAGACCCGAAACCGCAATCCTTCGGGTCTTTTTTTGACCTTTTCTCAATAATGACAAAAAAACGTGGAATAAAATTTTTCCATAGTGTATAATAGCAATTGACAAGAAAAAGAATGGGGTGAATCAAATGATATTAGACGGCAAGAAAGCGGCGGAGATCATTACCAAGAAAGTTTCCGATGAAGTGGCCTTGATCAAAGACACCATTACCTTAGCCTTGATCCTGGTGGGCGAGAACCCGGCCAGTCAAGTGTACGTTCGCAACAAACAAAAAGCCTGCATCGAAGTCGGGATCAATTTCCAAGGGTATTTTCTGGATGCCAACGTTCCTCAGAAAGAAGTCTTGGCGATCATCAGAAGTGCAACTCCGATCCGAAAGTCCATGGGATCCTGGTGCAGATGCCTTTGCCATCGCACATCGACGCCAACGTCGTTCTGAACGCCATCAGCCCGGTCAAAGATGTTGACGGGCTGACCATCGTCAATCAGGGGAAACTGATGAACAATCAGGACTGCATCGTTCCCGCCACTCCGAAAGGAGTCATGACCCTGCTTCAAAGGTATTTCATCGAGATCGCGGGAAAGAACGCCGTGGTCATCGGCCGCAGCAAACTGGTCGGAAAACCGCTGGCGCTTTTGCTTCTGGACAAGAACGCGACCGTGACGGTCGCTCATTCCAAAACCATCAACCTGAAAGAAATTACCAAACGTGCGGACCTTTTGTTTGTAGCGGTGGGAATTCCGAAATACGTTACTGCGGACATGGTCAAGAAAGATGCCGTCGTCGTTGACGTCGGCATCAACAAAGTCGAAGGCCACATTGTTGGGGACGTTGATTTCGAAGCCGTCAAAGACATCGCTTCGTACATCACCCCGGTCCCGAAAGGCGTTGGCCCGATGACCATCGCATCGCTTTTGGAAAACATTCTCGATTGTTATCACAAACAAACCGCGGCGGTCAAAGAAGAAACCAAAGAATAATCGTCAAAAAAAGGATAATTGCGAACATCCATAAAGTTTTTTATGGATTTTTGCACTTTACAAAGCAAGGAGAAACTTATGAAATTGATAGTCGGCCTCGGGAACCCCGGGCTCAGATACAAAAAGACCCGGCATAACGTCGGATTCATGTTCGTCGACGAGATCCTGAAAAGTCTCAAAGAAAAAGCGGCCCTGGACAAGGGCCTGAAAGCGGAAGTCGCAACCGTTTCCTACCGAAACGAAAAACTGATCTTCGCCAAACCGCAGACGTTCATGAACCTTTCCGGGGAGGCTGTTTCCGCTGTTTCCCATTTCTATAAGATCGATCCCGAGGACATTCTGGTCGTCTTTGACGATCTGGATCTTCCGGAAGGGAAAGTCCGGATCCGGAAGAATGGATCATCCGGCGGACACAAAGGCATGAACAGCATCATTCAATATTTTGGGACCGATCAGATCAAAAGGATCCGTTTGGGAATCGGTCATGAAGACGGGATCGATGCGGCCGATTACGTGCTCGGGAAATTCAGTCCCGAAGGAAAGGAAATCATGAAACCGATCATCGAAGATGCCCTGAAGATGCTGGACGATTACCTATCGATGCCTTTTGAAGATTTCATGAGCCGTTACAATTAGGTGCCAAGATGAACAACATCATCGAACTGTTCGAAAAAGAAAAACCGGTTCGGGAATTCCTTTCGAAAATCCAAGTCAATGAGTACAGTTATCTGGTTAACGAGTTATCCATTCACCATGGGTTCTTGTTAACCTATTTGACGTTTAACCGGTCCCAGAAATTCGTAATTTACGTGGCCAGCAATCTATACCGCGCCAATCAGGCTTACGAGCAGTTTTGCGCTCTGGCCGGGTTCGATCAGGTCAACTTGTATGTTGTTGACGAAATCGTTTCTTCGGAATTGGTGGCCGTGAGCGGCGATTTCCGTTTTGAACGCATCAACACCGTCAAAAGCATTTTTGAAAACCGGCCCAAGATCATCGTCACCCACCCTCAAGCCCTGTTAAAACCCTTGATACCAAAGACCAGGCTGGAAAAAGGGATCATCGATCTGCAAGTCGGTCATACCCTCGTGCCAACAGAGGCGGTTCGAACTTTAGTCTCGCTTGGTTACAAAAAGATGCCGACGACCAGCGCCGCCGGCGAATTCAGCGTCCGGGGCGAAGTCATCGACGTCTTCTCGCCGTATCAGGACAATCCGGTGCGGATCAATCTGTTCGACGAAGAGATCGAAAGTCTGAAATCCTTTGATCCCGAAACGCAGATGAGCATCTCAAAAATTGAGTCTTTCCGGATCTTTCCGATCAGCGAACTGATCTATAACGACCAAGAGAAAGACCAAGCCGTCGAGAAGATACAAAAAGACGCGAAGAATCCGCCGCGTTTTTTGGAAAACGATCTGACCGACATCGAAAATCACAACAATCTCGAACGCATCAACAAATACATCCGGTATTTTTCCTCCGAGCCGGAGACCTTGTTGCAATATCTTTCAGACAAAACCGTTTTTTATGAAGATTATCAGCGGCTGGAAGAGTCGTATCAACATTTGCTGCTGGATCTCGGGACTTATCTCGAACATTTGGATAAACCCGCGAAACTCGATTTGTTCTTCTTCTATGATTTTCACAATCTTTTCTATAAAGTTCCCCAAAAAGTTTATTTGAGCGAATTCAAAAAAAGCCTAAACGGCGTTGCTTTGGATGACATCATCCCGATCCGGGGATACGGAGTCATCGATTATCAGAATGACATCCGGAATTTGGTCGCGGACGTCAAAGCCAACCCGAACAAAACGTTCGTTTTTGCTTTTTCGAAACCGGAACGCTTGGGGCTTCTGAAAGAGATCTTCGGCGAAAACCAACTTGCTTTTGAAACCACGGATGATTTTTCCCGCGTGAAAAAAGGGAAAATCAATCTGCTGCTTTCAGACAACGCCATCGGGTACGGATTCTACGAAAGCAATATGGAGGTCATCACCGAACGGGAGATCTTCAAAGCCATCAAAGTTCCGAAGATGCGTTACCGAAGCATGATGCAAAACAATAAGCCGATCACGTCCAAGGAAGATCTCCAGATCGGGGATTTCGTCGTCCATTACGATTACGGGATCGGTAAATATTTAGGCATCAAGACCATTGATCTGAAAGACATCCGAAATGACTACATCGCTTTGCAATTCTCGAACATGGAGCTTTACATCCCGGTGGAAAAAATCAGCCTTCTGGAAAAATACCAAGGCAGCGAAGGCACGGTTCCGAAACTGACCAACGTCGGAAAAGGCGAATGGGAAAAGAAAAAATCCAAGATCAGAGAAAAACTGGAAGACATCGCCGGCGAATTGATCGCTCTTCAAGTCAAACGGGAACAGGGAACGGGATTTAAATATCCCGAGGATTCTGATTTCCAAAAACTGTTTGAAGCCGACTTCGAATACGAAGAAACTCCGGACCAGCTGAAATCCGTCTCTGACATCAAAGCCGACATGGAAAGAGCTCTGGTGGTCGATCGTTTAATATGCGGCGACGTCGGTTACGGAAAAACCGAGATTGCCATGCGCATTGCCTTCAAAACCGTTTATTCGAACAAACAAGTGGCTTATCTGGCCCCGACGACCATTCTGACCAGACAGCATTTTCATACTTTCAAAGACCGTTTTGAGAAATACGGAATCCGGGTAGAACTGCTGAACCGGATGGTCGGCCCCCTTCGCCAAAAAGAGATCATCGCCGACATCCGCCAAGGTCTCGTGGACATCGTCATCGGTACCCATCGGCTGCTTTCCGACGATGTGAAATTCCGCGATCTCGGCCTGCTCGTGGTGGATGAAGAACAGCGTTTCGGCGTCGTTCACAAAGAAAAGATCAAGAAAATGAAGGAAAACGTCAACGTCATGACTTTGACGGCCACCCCGATCCCCCGGACCTTGCAAATGTCGATCATGGGCGTGCGCCAGCTGAGTCTGATCGAAACGCCGCCGAAAGACCGCTATCCGATCCAGACTTACGTGGTTGAAGAAAACGACATCATCGTGAAAGAAGCCATTTACCGCGAACTGGCCCGGGACGGGCAGATCTTCTTTTTGCACAACCGGATCGCCGATCTGGACCGTTTGTACCGAAAACTGCGGCGGCTGGTCCCGGAAGCGCGGATCGCCGTCATTCACGGACAGATGTCCAAGATCGAACTGGAGAACACGATCCAGAGCTTCATAGACAAAGAGTATAATTTACTTCTCTGCACGACCATCATCGAGACCGGGATCGACATTCCGAACACCAATACGCTGATCATTTCGAACGCCGACTATCTGGGTCTTTCCCAAATGTATCAGATCCGGGGACGGGTCGGACGGACCGACCGCGTCGCTTACGCTTATCTGATGTATGACCAGGACAAAGTTTTGACCGAGGATTCAACCAAACGGCTGTCTGCCATCAAAGAATTCACCAATCTCGGCAGCGGTTACCGGATCGCGGTTCGCGACCTCGCCATCCGCGGCGCCGGCGACATTCTGGGAAGAGAACAGTCGGGATTCATCGACGCCATCGGGTTTGACATGTATCTCAAAATGCTCAACGACGCCATGAACAAAGCCAAAGGCATCAAAGCCCCGGAACCGGAGACCCAGCTGAACATCGAAGTCTCCAAACATGTTGACGAAAGCTATGTTTCCGACGATGACATCAAGATCCTCATTCACAAAGAGATCTCGAAGGTATCGACGAAAGCCGAAAAAGACGCCGTCATCCAAGAATTCACCGACCGGTTCGGCCGCTTAAATCAGGAGATCCTTACTTACATCGAAGAACGTTATTTACAAAAGGTTCTGAAAAAATTTCAGATCAACAGCGTTCTGGAAACCGAAAATAATGTCCTGGTGGCCATCCCAAGACGGATCACCGCCAAGCTGAACGCCGAAAAGTTGTTCATGAAAGCCACCGAGGTCAGCCGGGACATCCTGTTTGAATACAAGAACCAGCAGATAATCATCAAGATCCGGAAGAAACCGAAAGACAAGACTTGGATTTTCCATCTGACCGGATTGCTTCAGGACATGTAACCGCTTTTTTGCTTATTGAAGAATAACGCAAATCGTGGTATAATTACGAATGTGACAGAAAAAGGAGACAATTTATGCAAAAAATTGCTGTGATTTCCGACGTTAACGCGGGATTGGATTACCTTGGTTACGATCCTCAAATCCCCGTTTTGAGATCCATCATCAATTTTGGTGAAGAACATCTCATCGACGGAATCGATATCAAAGCTGACGAATTTTACCAAAGATTGCAAAGCACTGACCTTATTCCATCCACTTCCGCACCGACGATCGGAGAAGCCATGGAGCTTCTGGACCGTTACATTTCGGAAGGTTACACCGACGTCATCATGGTTTCGATCTCTTATCAGCTTTCTTCCATCGGCCAAATGATGGAAACATTGGCTCAGGAATATGCTGACAAGATCAAGATCCATGTCATTGACTCGAAAGCTGCCACTTACCTTCAGGGATACATCGCGGTGTCCGCGAAAAAAATGGTTGATCAGGGCAAACCGCTCCAAGAGATCTTGGATTACTGCCACTATCTGGTCGACAACATGCATGCTTATTTCATCGTCGACGACTTGACTTATTTGGTCAAAAACGGCCGTTTGAGCGGAGCTTCCGGATTTGTTGGGACTTTGCTTAAGATCAAACCGGTTTTGGAATTGACCAAAGAAGGAAAAATCGTCAGCAAAGAAAAGATCCGCACTCATTCCAAAGCGGTCGAACGCGCTTTGGAACTGTTTAAATCTGAGATCAAAGACGCCAAGAAAGTCAAGATCATAGTTTTGCACACCGTTCGCGAAGCCGAGGCCAAAGAATTGGTCAAACGGATTAAAAACGAGTGTAAAAACGCGGTGGACATTGAATTGCACATGGTAACGCCGGCGGTCGGAGCCCACATTGGCTGCGGAATAATCGGGTTTGGCTATTTTATACTAGAAAAATAGATAATAAAGACATAACAGGAGGAATTAAATATGGCTTTAGTTAACATGAAAAAAATGCTTGAAAAAGCAAAAAAAGAAAATTATGCCGTTGGTCAGTTCAACATCAACAATCTTGAATGGACCAAGACGATTTTAACCGTGTCCGAAGAATTGAATTCTCCGATCATCTTGGGTGTATCCGAAGGCGCCGCCAAATACATGGGCGGATACCGGACCGTCGTTGGCATGGTAAAAGGCCTCATCGCCGATCTGAACATCACCGTTGATGTTGCCATCCATCTGGATCACGGGTCAGATTTCGAAAACTGCAAGAAAGCCGTTGACGCCGGATTCACCTCGGTCATGATCGATGCTTCCCATCATCCGTTGGCCGAGAACATCGAACTGACCAAACAGGTCGTTGATTATGCTCACGCGCGCAACGTCTCCGTCGAAGCGGAACTTGGGACTGTCGGCGGACAGGAAGACACCACTGTTAACAGCGGGATTAAGTACGCTGATGTCAAAGAATGCGCCAAATTGGTCAAAGAAGCCGATCTGGATTGCCTGGCACCGGCGCTCGGGAGCGTTCACGGACCTTACAAAGGCGAACCGAAACTGGGATTCAAAGAGATGGAAGAGATCAAACATGCCACCAACAAACCGCTCGTTCTTCATGGCGGAACCGGAATCCCTGATGAAATGATCAAACGCGCCATTGCTTGCGGCACTTGCAAGATCAACGTCAATACCGAATGCCAGATGGCATTTGCCAGAGAACTTCGCAAACTGTTGGCATCAGATGCCACCGTTTATGATCCTCGCAAGATCTTGGGACCAGCAGCCAAAGGAATTGCCGCCGCCGTCAAAGAAAAAATGCAAGTATTCGGATCCGTCGGGAAAGCCGAAAAGTAAAATAACAAATGACATCCGGATGCAAGTTCGGATGTTTTTTATTGAATGTTGAAGGCAATCGGTGTATAATTCAGGAAGCAATTGATCGGAGGTTTGCATGATTTGTTTAACCTGCCTGCATGAAAATGAAACCCCGGCGAAGACCTGCGAAGTCTGCGGATCGGACCTTTTGATCGAGGAAACCAAGAATCATGTTTTTTTCAGAGACCGAAAGATCCGGAAGAGCCTTTGGACGGAAAAGATGTGCGCGTACAGCGATTACAAAAAGCCGGGTCCTTTTCTCAAAGGCGAGGCCAAACCGATTGATCTTTCGTATCTTCGGGTGATGTTTTTGAAAAACATCAAAAAACAGACGTTTTTGAGGCTGATATTGCCGGCTGCCTGCTTTTTCGGGGCTTCCGCGGTATTTCTTTCCGGTGCGATTTTGGTGCGAACCCAGCCGAATTTGATAATGGAAGGACAACCGGAAAATGTGGCAATTTTTTCGTTTTTTGTATCGGGGCTGATTTTTTTGTTTTTCATCGGTTTTTTGTCCATGATCCTTCGGAAAATGAAAGTTTATGCCATATCTTACCGCGGGAAAAGAAGATATTGGCGGATAAGCGCCAAAGAATATCTGAATATGACGCAGGTGCTTTTGGAGAAAAGCGGGGAGCACAAAGATGAGAACTGAATTCTTTCATAAAATAACCGACGGAACCGTCAGCATCCGGGAACTGGAACTGAAAGATCTCGATGATTATTTCGAACTTCTTTCAAACAAGAACGTTTGCCGCTTCATGGGATTCGAGGAATATTCCGATCCGGAAATCGTTAAAAAACTGCTTATTAAATTACAAAGCGATTACGCCGACGGACTGATTTTTCAGCTCGGGATCGAATTTTCCGAGAACCGGAAAATCATCGGTTTCATCGGCCTATCCAAATACGATCTGACTCCGACCACCGCCCAGGTAATATACGCGCTTTCTGAACAATATTGGCACCAGGGGCTGATGGCCCGGGCTTTGGGGCTGTTCGCGGACTATTTGTTTAAGATTCAGAAGAAAGAAATCCTCATCGCCACGCATGTGGCGGAAAACGTTAATTCCGGTAAAGTCATGCTCAAAGCGGGATTTGTTCGCGATCCGAATTACGACCGGACAATGATGATCAAGGGGATCAATCGGCAACTGATCGGTTATTCCTTAAGAAACAAAGGAGAATGAAAATGAAAAAAATAATGGCAATGCTTTTGCTTTTTGCGGTCCTCGGCTTGGCCGGCTGCGGTAGCGAAGGCGAACTTGACGGCGTCGAGGACATTAAAAAAGAAGATATCTTCGCTCAGGAAGAATCTAAATACTATATATACTTCCATCGGATTGATTGCGCAGACTGCGAAGAGGCTGATCCGAATGTCATCAGTTATTCCAGCATCATCGAAAATGTTGAGGACTGCTCAACCAAAAGAAAGATTTACGCGGTTTTGCTTTACACCGCTTCGGAAAAACCTGGTGAAGATACCTACATCTACCGGGAATATGAAGGACTAAGCGGCCAGGGAACCGACGGGAAATATTTCGTGGACGGCGTAACAAAGTGGGATGATTTGTACATCGGGACCACGGCTTCGCTGATTTCGATCTCCACAAATTCGGTAACCGGCGTGAAAACTGCTAAATACGTTGCTCAGGGTTCGGAAGCGATCCTTGAAGAACTGAATGCTCAATTAGGAACTTGCTATTCATAATGATGAAATAAAAACCGTCGCGGAAAAGCGACGGTTTTTTTGAAAAAGAGGTATCATCATTTGCCGGCGTACTGGCCGCAAGCGGAAATCATTTGGTCCATGAATTCCCCGACTTCGGAGGAACCGTGAAAGTATTCTGCGACGATCTGGTTTTCGAGGACGATCACGGTTGGAAAAGAGGGTATCATCAAGCTTTCGGCGTCAGTAACGCCCAAAACATTGTCCTCGGATCCGAACAAAGAGGCATTGGCGGGATCTTCGTATTTCAGACTGAAGATCGGGACGGCGGTTGGATAATTAAGTGAGCCGGCCAAATCGTAATATTCCCGGATCTTTGGGAAAACCGCTTCGCAGCCCGAACAGCCTTCTTTGGAAAAGTAGACCAAATAAACGGTTTCTTCCAAAGTGAAAAGATCCGTTTTCACAATGACATCTTCTTCCGCCGCAATACCCGCAATGGTGAGATTAAACTCCTTGGATTCGGTCTTGGTGTAAACTGTGATCATGTACTCACCCGGAACATAATTCAAAAACAAGTTTTGGTCAAAGACGATCTTTTCGCCGTCTTGTCCCCAAATTAGATCTCCCAAGAGGTTAGGGCCGGAGATGCGGGCCCCCAAAGGCAGGAAATCCGCCATCACCTCAAGCGAGGCAGGAGACTGCTTGTCATAATAAAGATTATCGGAAGCTTTTTCGCAGCCGCAAAGCGTTAAAATTATCAAAATTAACAAAAGCGATTTTTGTTTCATAAAATTCACCCGAATCATTATAACATTTATTGGGCTGCGTTTCCAGACAAACCGATTGACGATGAGGGGGAATGTGGTAAAATGATTTGAGGAACATATGAGAAAAATACTTGCGCTGCTAAGCTTCATCGTTTGGATGGGGTTCATATTTTGGAATTCGCTGCAGACCGGAATCGAATCCTCAGAAACCAGCGGCCGGATCGTTTCCTTTTTGATGAGGATGGCCCCGGAATGGCTTTCGGAAGAAACGCTGTCTTTGATCATCCGGAAAACCGCCCATGTTTTGGAATTTGCGGTTCTGGGAGGACTGGGCGGGGAAACGGTTAGGCTTTGGCTTTCCAAGGCTCGGCTTTGGTTAACAGTCATCATCGCCTTTGGAATTTCGTTGGCCGCTTCTTGCGCAGATGAGACGATCCAGTTTTACGTACCCGGCCGAAGCGGGGCTTTCGCCGACGTTCTGATCGATGCGGCCGGGATCGCTTTAGGGCTGCTTACTTGGTTGGCGCTGAGAAACCAGAAAAAGAAAAAAGACGAAATTTTCCTTAACAACCGTCCGCGGGTGTGATATAATTATCAAAGCAAAGAGCATTATTAAAAGAGGAGACCCAAGCAAATGAAGAAATTGAAGATAGTTTTGTTATTGATGATCAGCCTGTTTTTCGCCGGATGCGCCAAATCGGAAATCGATGTTTTCCGTTTTGTCAATCACGAACTGGAAATCCAAGTCGGCGAAGAAGTCGTGCTGAATCTGATATACGGAGAATATGACGAGAATGACGAGGTTCTTTATACTTTCTCGGAAGAAGGCATTGTTTTTTTGGTGGATAAAACCGCAACCGGGATCGGTGTCGGCGTAGTCACCGTAACCGCCACCATCGACGGCATCAAAACCACCAAAGTGATTATTACCGTCATCAACGAACCGATCGATTCGATGCAAATGACTTGCCCCGATACCATCAATGTTGGCGCAACCGCGCAATTGACCGTGTCCGTGCTTCCGGATCATCTTTCCAATGAAGTCATCTGGTCGATCGAAGACAGCGATCAAAGCAAAGCCTCCGCGGCCACCATTTCCGAAACCGGACTTTTGACCGGCGTCGCCGGAGCCCGGACCCAAGCCGAATATAACGCCGGCGGAGCCAAGATTATCGTCGTGGGCCAATCAAACGCCGATCCGACCATGATGGTCAAAAAAATCGTTTATGTTCAGTACCTTCCGACCGTGGCGCTCGGGTTATCAACAGCCGGGAATGTGACGATCATCGCGGGAGGAGAAAGCGTTCAGCTGATCGCTTCCATCACTCCGGGACGCGCATGTCCCGTCGTGACTTATTCGTCCAGTGACAATACCGTCCTGCTGGTCGATCAAACCGGCTTGGTTACCGTTCCCGAAAACAGCACCAAATACGAAACCGCGACCATCACCGTCCGTTCCTTCGACGGAAAAACAGCCACTTATGACCTGACGGTCGATAATCCCAACGACTAAACAATAAAAATAAAACTCCGGAAACGGAGTTTTTTGTTATATGACCGAAAATCTTTGACAGCCATTTAGAAAAATGTTAAGATGTTCGTATCAAAACAGGGAGGGAAATATGAAATATTGTCAATTTTGCGGCGCGGAATTGGAAGAAGGATCCAATTTCTGCGGAAACTGCGGTAAGAAACAAACCAGCGTTTACAGTCAGGAAGTGTCAGACGGAAAACAAAACCGTTCCAACGATGCTCCGAACGGCGGATATGCCGTCCTCGGGTTCTTCTTTCCGATCGTCGGATTGATCCTTTATTTGGTTTGGAAGGAAGAATATCCGATGCGGGCCAATTCGGCCGGAAAAGGCGCTTTAACGGGATTTATTGTTAATATCATCGCGAGCATTTGCTATGCGGTTGCGCTGTTCGCCGGATGGATCGATATTTCTTCCTATTACGGAATGATTCTTCCGCTTCTGAAATAAAACGAAGAACCTTCAATTTCCGAAAGGAATTGCAACTGAATGATAAAGAAATTTTTGATCGGGTTAATTTCGCGAATCGGGGAGGTTCCGCTTTGCAACGGCCAAGCCGACACGACTTTTCAGATCTTCGGATTTCGTTTCTTATTGTGTTACCGCTGCACTTTTTTGGTGCTGGGGCTGCTTGTGACTCTTTTGGTCCTAAGCCGTCTTGATTGGCAAAAACACCTATCGAAAACAAACGGGGTGAGACTCGGGTTTTTGTTGATGTTGCTTTTGGTCATTGACGGAAGCGGACATTATTTCTTCGGACAGGAAACCACCAACCTGATCCGGATCCTGAGCGGCATGTTCGCGGGGATGGGATCCGGGCTGATCGTTGATACCTTTTTTTACAAAACCAAAACCAAATTAATCGCATAAAAAAAGTCGGAATTTAATTCCGACTATTTTTTATTTTCTTTTTCTTCTCAGGACCACGAAGGCGCCAAGAATGCTTAAAGACCAGATGAGATTGGTTCCGGAGAAGCAGCCCTTCTTGTCGGGCTCCGGTTCCGGCTCGGGTTCAGGTTCGGGCTCGGGTTCGGGCTCCGGTTCCGGATTGACGGTGATTTCGATCGAAGAGGTGACGCTCCAGCGTTTGACCACATTCATGGTGATGGTCACGGTTCCCGCGGAAACAGCCGTGATCTCGCCGTTTTCATCAACGGTGGCGATCAAAGGATTGCTCGAAGCAAACTCCAGATCCAGTTCCTGGACCGGGACCACGACGTAGGTCGGCGTGAATTTGTCACCGACGGTCAGGATCTTGGTCGGGTAATCGTAAGCCAGCAGGACTTCGGGAGCATCCGCCCCGTAAGTCAGCGTTTCGGTATAAGCGATGTCTCCCAAAACGTGGATGGCCTTGAAAACCACTTCATGTTCTTCGTAAGGCGAAACATCATTCATCAACATGAAGTTCTCGGCGGGAAGCGCTTCTTTGTATAAAGTTCCGTCCAAATAAAGTTCAAATTTGGTGATCTTTCCTTCAACCAGATCGGAATCCCAATAGAAACAGGTTTCCCCATCCAGGTTGTCCGCGATTCGCAGATTCGTTATCGTTCCGAACCGCTTTTGTTCGTTAATGAGATTGAAAGACTTTTGCACGATCTCGCCGCTTCTAAGCGTAGCTTTGATCAGAATTTCGTATTCATAAGCGTCCGCGGGGAGATTGGTCAGGGAGACCGAACTTAGGTTGAGCGGATAGGAAACCGAATGGAGTACCTCGGTGTCATTTCCGATGATCTCGATCTTATTGATGCGGCCGACGCCGGTATTCGCAAACGAGACGGTGGCTTTCGAGAAATCTTCGGAATCGCCCGCTACCTGCAGCGAACTTTCATAAGTGGCCGGGACGACATTGGCTTTGGAATAGATGGTCGCCTGGGCATGATTTACATGAGTGATCGGATCTTCGGAAACATAATCGCCGGAAGTGGTGACCAGTTTCATGGTCAGGACATTTCCGGAAATGGTGATGACGGTCCCGCCGTCGATCTTTCCGCCCTTGGCGAAATCAACCTCCGTCATCGGGGTACCGTCCGCGTTGTAACGGTCGCCGATCTGGGTTCCGGTGATGTAAGTGGTTCCCTGGCTCGGAGTGACGGTAGCCACTCCATTTTGAATCTTAAAGGAACGGGCATAAACGTGATTGTGTCCCGAAAGGACCAAATCGACGCCGCATTCGTCAAACAAACTCTGAAAACCGGTGCGCATGAAGGCGGCCTGGCTGGCATTCAGACTGTCGCCGGTGTAGAAAGGCCGGTGCGAAAAAACGATTATGAACTCGGCCGGGTTGGCGTTGACCACTTCCCGGAACCAAGTCTGTTGGCTGGCCAGAAGCGTTGCGCTGCTGGCGGCGGCTTCGGAATTGAGCGATATGAACAAGGCATTTCCGTATTTGAAGAAATAAGTGGTTCCTTCGACGCCGACGGCTCCGTTGGCCGGATTGTTGGTAACGGCGTTGAAATACGAAGGGCTGGTGACGGCCGCGGAAGTATTGTATAAATCGTGATTGCCGATGGCCATGACGTAAGGCATCGTTTTGGCGGTGTCCATTCCGTATAAAGCTGCCCATTGGTCATAAACGGTTCCGTAAGCAGTGGAATCTCCCGAAAACAGCGCAAAAGCCATGTTCTCGGCGGTCGCCGCTCCCTGGTTCAAAACCGCATTGGCGGTAGTGACCCGGGCCGGGATCGGAATGTAAGAATGAATGTCGGTGACGTGCATGAAACTGAAAGTTTCGGCGCCGCCGGTTTTAAACCCATAAGTGGGAGACATCATGGTCGCGCCGATTCGATAAATGTAATTGGTGTTGCTGTCCAAAGCCGTCAGGCTGGCCTTGCACTGCAAGGTAGTTGAAAGGCCTTCAAAAGGAACAGCGGCACAAGATCCGGTTTTGCTGCTGGCCGAAGTGAAATTGGGATCGTCGGCTTTGGTATACTGGACAAAGGTTCCGGAAACTTGCGTATGCCACGATATGTTCATTTCCGAGTTCATGTTTGCTCCCGGACTGGCGATGATCATGTTGGCGTCGAGGGGCAGAGCGCCAACATTGATGTTGATGATGGCTGAAAAAAGCAGCAAGATCAAACATCCTTTGATAAGTTTTTTCATTTGTTTTCCTCCAAATTGCAATCATTATAACACGGGATGAGCCCAAATAATAAAAAATAAACGAAAAATCAAAGATTTTTGACGATGGTTTTTGAGGAAAATACCATGCCGTCTCCGAAATTTTTTCCAAATACGAATTTCCCGATTTCCGCGTCTTTTCGGTAGATTTCGATGACCGTGCCTTTTTTGGCCTGAGATTCGAAATGGATCTCCATCTGTTCGATCTCTTCGCTATCTGCGAGGTCGAGAGTGTCAAAAATGATGTTGGCATACATGGCGTTGTTCATGTGCCGGTTGTGATCGATCTCCGACGGCATGACCGGATGCGACCCAACTTTTAAAGCATAGGCCGGGGAAGTGGCTTTGGTCATCTTGTCTTCAAAAAGATGGTCCTTTATGAAAGTGCCCGGGAACTTCCATTTTTCCAAGGTCACGGTCTCGGTTTTCAAATTGATCATGGCCCAAATGCTGGAACCTTTTATCAAAACGTTTCCCGCTTCGTCAGAAACGAGATATTCCCGGCCGTAATAGACTTTATCAACCGGAAGCGGCCAAGTCGTGATCTTGATGGTTTGGGAGAGATGGGGTTGGGATTCGATCCGGAATCTGGTTTTAAGCAGCACCCAAATTTTGTTTTTGGCGAGCAAATCTTCGTAACCGGCCCCGAGGATCACCGAGTGAAGGCCGGCGACTTCCTGAAAATAGTTCAAAATCGCATAAGGTTTCAAGCGGTCGTAACCGTCGAAATCCCCGGCGGTCAGGGGAAAAGTTCTAGAAAAAATCATATCTTCCATGCTAATTACCTTCATTTCTTTACACATTATACCACCATTGGGGGTAAAAAGGCCACCCCAAAAGCAAAATTTATCGTGCAAAAGAGAGAAATTGTGTTAAAATATGAACGGTGATAAATATGTATGATGTAATCGTCATTGGCGGCGGCCACGCCGGAGTCGAAGCCGCGCTAGCCAGTGCCCGTTTGAATAATAAAACTTTAATGATCATGGGATCGTTCGCCAGGATCGCCAACATGCCTTGCAACCCTTCGATCGGCGGACCCGCCAAAGGCATAATCGTTCGCGAAATCGATGCGCTTGGCGGCCAAATGGCCAAGACGGCGGACAAAACGCTCTTGCAGATCAAGATGCTGAACAGTTCCAAAGGACCGGCGGTCCGGGCGCTTCGGGCGCAGGCTGACAAGGTCACTTATCCCAACATGATGAAAGAAATCGTTAAAACAACACCGAACCTGGAAACTTTGGAAGCCTTTGTTGAGGAACTCATCGTCGAAGACGGGCAGATCAAAGCCGTCCGCACTGATAAGAACCAGACCATTTCCGCTTCAGCCGTCATCATTTGCAGCGGGACCTATCTTTCTTCCCGGGTTTTGGTCGGACATACCTTTCATCCGTCCGGACCGGACGGCGAACCGACCACGAACAAACTATCCGAGTCGCTTCGAACGCTTGGATTTACTTTGATTCGCCTAAAAACCGGAACCCCGCCACGGATTAAAAAAGAAACGATCGATTTTTCCAAGACGGCTCCGCAATTCGGAGACCAAGAACCCTGGCGTTTCAGCGAAGAAACAACCGAAGTTTTGCCACTGGAAAAACAAGAAAAATGTTATCTAACCTATACGACCCCGCTCACGCATCAGCTGGTTCGGGACAATCTCCAATTTTCAAGTCTTTATTCCGGATTGATCGAAGGCGTCGGCCCGAGATACTGTCCGTCCATTGAAGACAAAGTAGTTAAGTTCGCAGACAAAGCCCGGCATCAAATCTTTTTGGAGCCGGAAAGCCAATTCATCGACGAAATATATGTTCAGGGTTTTTCCACGAGCATGCCCCACGAGATCCAGGAGCAGCTCGTTCATAGTCTGACCGGACTCGAACATGCGGTCATCGCCAAATACGCCTATGCCATCGAATATGACGGCATCGATCCGACGCAACTGAAAAGAAACCTGGAATCAAAGCTGGTCAAAAACCTGTTTTTCGCCGGTCAGGTCAACGGAACCAGCGGTTACGAGGAAGCGGCTTGCCAAGGACTGATGGCCGGCATCAATGCTAGCCGAAGCCTAAAGAACCAAGAACCTTTGATTTTGCGTCGGGATGAAGCTTACATCGGCGTTTTGATCGACGATCTGATCACCAAAGGCGTTAAGGACCCCTATCGGATGCTGACTTCCCGGGCGGAATTTCGGCTGCTTCTGCGCCATGATAACGCCGAAGACCGACTGCTCGGATACGGCCACGAAATCGGTTTGGTTTCGGATGACCGCTACGCCGCTTTTTTGAAAAAAAGAAAACAGATCGAGGATCTGAAAGCGGCGGTCCAGTCGATAAAGATCAATCCCAAAAACGAAGTCAATGAGTATTTGCTTGGACGCGGCCGCGACGTCATCAACGAAAAGATCACCGGATACGAATTTCTTAAACGTCCGGAAAATGATTTTTCCGACCTGAAAGCCGTAAGCGGCTTTGATCACCAAGTCAGTGCCGAGATTTGCGAGCAAGCGGAAATCGAGATCAAATATTCCGGTTACATAGACAAAGCATACAAAGAAGCAAAAAAGATGCAAAGCATGGAAAATCGCCGGATCCCCGATGATTTCGATTTTGAAAAAGTGCCGAACATCGCCAAAGAAGCCAAAGAAAAACTCAAGAAAGTGAGACCGGCCACCCTTTCGCAGGCATCGCGCATCAGCGGGGTCAACCCGAGCGATGTTGCCATTCTTTTGGTTTGGCTGGAAACCAAGAAACATGCTTGATAAATTCAACTTAACCCCGAAACAATTGGAACAGTTTGAAAAATATTATGAATTTTTAATCTCCGAGAACGCGAAGTACAATCTGACTTCCATTACCGAAAGAAACGAAGTATATGCCAAACATTTCTATGACTGTTTGGAACTTTCCGAAGCCATTGATTTATCCAAGGCCGGAAGTCTTCTGGATGTTGGAAGCGGCGCGGGATTTCCCGCGATCCCGCTTAAGATCCTTCATCCCGAACTGAAGGTCACGATCATCGAACCGACGGCCAAGAAAATCAATTTTCTGAAACAGCTTTTGGAAATACTGGGGATCAACGGGGTGGAACTGATCAATGCGCGGGCTGAAGACGCCACTGTTCGCCGCCGGGAAAAATACGACCTGGTGGCCGCCCGAGCTGTGGCTCCGCTGGCCGAGCTGTTGGAACTGTGCATTCCTTACGTGAAGATCCAGGGTTATTTTTTGGCCATGAAGAGCGCAACCTATCAAGCCGATCTCGACGAGGCGAAAAACGCTTTGGCCAAACTGAGTGCCGTCCTGGGGGGCGTGCATGATTACGTTTTGCCTTCCGGAATGGGAAGCCGGGTCATTCTGCTCATCAAAAAACAAAAACTGACCGCTTCGATTTATCCGCGGAAATATGCGCTGATCAAAAAAAATCATTTGTAAAAAGAGGGATCATATGGGAAAAATTATCGCCATTGCCAACCAAAAAGGCGGGGTAGGGAAAACCACCACGGCCATCAATTTAGGAGCCGCCCTGGCTCATGAAGGGCAAAAAGTGCTTTTGATCGATTTGGATGAACAAGCCAATGCCACCGTCGGTCTGGGGATCTCGCGGGAATTATGCGAAATAACCATTTATGACATCTTGGTCGGAGGCCAAAGCCTGGATGAAGCCATATATGAAACCGCCGAAACCAACATCGATCTGATCCCGGCGTCGATCAAACTAGCCAATCTGGAAGTTGATCTGCATTCCCGGGAAGACCGGAATACCGTTCTCCGAAACAAAATCGACAGCGTTCGGAACAAATACGACTATATCCTTCTGGATTGTCCCCCTTCGGTCGGGATCATCGTGGACAATGCCTTGTTTGCGAGCGATTCGGTCATCATCCCGGTCGAATGCGAATTTTTCGCTTATGATGCTTTGACGCAAATGGTCAGCAAAATCAATCAGATTCAAACCCAAAAAAATAAATTCAACCAAGTTTTGACCATCGAAGGAGTCCTGCTTACCAAACTTGACAACCGAAACATTTTCGGTTACAAGATCGCGGACAAAGTTCGGGATCTCTTTCCAACCAAAACTTTCAAAACCATCATCAATCACTCCAGCCATCTTCAGGAAGCCCCGATGCTCGGGAAAAGCGTTTTGAAAAGCGCCTATCATTCCCGAGCCAGCAAGGAATATCGGGAGTTGGCTCAGGAGATAATGGAACCGCATCAGGAAAACAGTAACTAGCGAGGTTAACATGGAAATAATCAAGGATTTCATCATCATCAACGCCACCCGAGTTATAACCACGGTCGTTTTGATCGTGGGTACTTTTCTGATCTTTTTGATCGTCGGACTGCTGGTGGGAAGATTCGTCAAGAAAAACAAAGACAAACGCAAACGCGCCGTGACGCTGGCCAGGATGATCCAAAGCATTTTCCGTTACGTCTTCGTCATCATCATTCTGATCATCATTCTCGATGTTTGGGGACTGAACGTCATGCCGATTCTGGCGGGAGCCGGGATCGCCGGGATTGCCCTCGGCTTCGGAGCTCAAAACTTCATCAAAGATCTGCTCGCGGGGATGGCGATTGTTTTCGAAAATTATTTTGACATCGATGACATCATCGAGATCAACGGATTCAAAGGAAAAGTCATAGAAATTGGCCTCAAATCGACCAAAATCGAGAATTGGAAAGGCGAGATCCGGATCTTCTTCAACGGCGATCTCAAAGAAATAACCAACTACTCGAAAAACCCATCGACCGGGATCGCGGAGATCGTGGTGGATTATCGCGAAAACATCGATCAGGTCATGGCTTTGCTTGAAGAAAAACTGGTAACTCTGAAGGATACTTTTCCTCAGATCTTGGAGGGGCCGAACATCCTCGGCATCACCAAACTCAATGCCTCCGGATATACCATTCGCATTACCGTAAAGACGCTCTCGGAAACCCAGTACTCGGTCGAAAGAGAAATTTATCGGTTCATCAAAGAATTGTTTGAAGAAAACGGGATCCGGCTTGCGATCGGTTCCTTGGTGGTTCGCCATGACGACCAATCCAAGTAATTACAAAAACGGAGATATCTACGAATTTCGAAAAGTCCACCCCTGCGGCGGTAAAAACTGGAAAATGATCCGGGCCGGGGTCGATTGCAAATTGGAATGCACCACCTGCAAGCGGATCATCATTGTTCCCCGGATCGAGCTTCAGAAAAAAATAAAGAAAGTTGTTTCTCGCGAAGAAATCCCTGTTTAGGGATTTTTTAGAAATAGGAGGCGCCATGATTGAATTAAGGCACATAACCAAAGACTATCAGGTCGGGAAATTTCAAGTCCGGGCTCTCCACGATGTATCGCTGCGGTTTCGAAAAAGCGAATTCGTCTGTGTTCACGGCCCGAGCGGCTGCGGAAAGACGACGCTTTTGAATGTCATCGGCGGGTTGGACGGTTACGACTTTGGAACCCTTCTGGTCAACAATCAGGATACGGCGGCTTTCAAAGACCGCGACTGGGATTGCTACCGAAATCAATCGGTGGGGTTTGTGTTTCAGAATTACTATCTGCTTCCCCATCTCAATGTCTTTGAAAATGTTGAACTTGCGCTTACCCTGACAAGGATCTCCAAACCGGAAAGAAAAATCCGGGTCATGAAAGCCCTAGAAGCGGTGACGCTATCGAAAGAAGCCAAGAACATGCCCAACCAGCTTTCGGGCGGCCAAATGCAAAGAGTCGCCATTGCCCGGGCGATCGTGAACGATCCGGACATCGTTTTGGCGGATGAGCCGACCGGAGCCCTTGATTCCCAGACCGCGGAAGTCATCTTGGACATTCTCAAAGCGATCTCCAAAGACCGCTTGGTGGTTTTGGTTAGTCACAATCTAGCCCTCGCGGAAAAGTATTCGACCCGAATCATCGAACTTTTGGACGGGAAAGTCATCAAAGACAGCCATCCGTTGCTTAGCGATGAAACCAATAAGCCATATCAAAAACAAAAAACTTCAATGAAGTTTTTTGATACCATAAAACTTAGTTTCAAAAACATGCTTCGGACCAAAGTCCGGACGCTGATAACCACTTTCGCCGGTTGCATCGGGATCATCGGCATCGGTCTGGTTCTGTCCATTTCCAAAGGGGTCAACTCTTACATTGAGGAAGTACAGAAATCCGCGCTTGGTAATTACCCGATCACCATCATGAGTTCGGCGAAATTGTTGGATGAAGAAGGCGAAGAGATCCCGGAACGGGAAGAGTTTCCGACCGGAGAAACCGTCGAGATCCGCAGCGGCGAAACTCATTACGATTATTATAATGTCATGGAACCTGAATTTCTCGCTTATTTGGAGGAAATGCCATCGGAACTGTACAGCGTGGTTGATTACAATACCAGCATTGCGATGAACATTCTCTCGCAGACCGGAAGCGGATACCGGAAAGTCAGCCAAAGCCAGTTCAGCGAAATGAGCAAAGACGAAGCTTTCGTTTTGGCCCAATACGACGTTCTGAAAGGATCGCTTCCGAATGAAGCCGACGAAGTTGCTCTCGTCATAGACAAATACAACTGTTTGGATGCCATCACCCTTTATTATCTGGGGATCGATTACGAAAACATTGAATCATATACTTTCGATGCCTTGCTGGCCAAACAGTTCAAATTGCTTTTCAATAACGAATATTATCAGAAGACCGGGGAAGTCTATGCGCCAAAAGGCAGCAGCCAGTACCAAAGTTTGTATGAAAATTCCCAGTTCACTCTGAAGATCACCGGAATCATGCGCGTTAAAAAGAACGCCAACACCGTTTTGTACGACTCCGGGCTTTTGTATACTTCGGCGCTGACGGAAACGATTCATGATAATGCCCGTCAATCAGACATTTTCATCGATCAGACGGCTTTTGGATTAACCCAAAACGTCTTCACCGGGTTGCCTTACGAAGAGATCGTATCCTTCTCTTCAACCACTTCTCCGGAATACCAACTGATGCAAACGTATTTGTCGATCGGGGCCGAAGTCAACACGACTAGGGTATATGTATACACTTCGACTTTTTCGGACCGCTTGGCCATCAGCGATTATGTAACGGCTTATGAAAACGAAGCCTCGCCGATTAAGATCACTTATTATGATTACATGAATACGGTCACGACCGAATTTGCGAATCTCGTGCGGGTGTTCAGCACGGTTCTGATCATTTTTTCATCGGTTTCGCTGGTTGTTTCCGCGATCATGATCGGCATCATCACTTATGTTTCCATTTTTGAAAGAATCAAAGACATCGGGATCATGCGCAGCGTCGGAGCGAGGAAGGCGGATATCGCCACTTTGTTCAATTTTGAGACCATGACGATCGGATTATTCTCCGGGATCTTCGGGATTCTCGGAACCCTGGCCCTGATGCGGCCGGTCAACGCCATGGTCAAAAACCTGGTGGTCGATTACACGGTTTCGTTTACGGGGATCGCCCAAGTCATCGTGGCTAAATTTGAAGCCCGATACATATTGTTTTTGTTATTCGGGAGCGTGCTTTTGACCTTGGCGGCCGGGTTCGTTCCTTCGGTCATCGCGGCTCGGAAGAAACCGATTGTGGCCCTAAAAAGCGAGAGGTAAAACATGATTAGAAGATTCATTAAATATTATCGTCCTCACCTGAAACTTTTGTTTTTGGACCTAGCCTGCGCCTTGGCAGTCTCCGGGATCGACTTGTTGTTCCCGATCGCGACCAACCGGGTTCTGAAGGTATACATACCCGATCAGGAGATCCGACTCATGCTGTATGTTGGCTTGGGATTGCTGCTTCTTTACGGAGTCCGGTTCCTGCTTTCTTATATAATCGGCTATTACGGGCATGTCATGGGGATCAGGATCGAAACGGACATGCGCTCGGATTTGTTTAGAAAACTACAGATTTTGGATTATCAGTTTTTTGATAACAAAAAAACCGGCGAACTGATGACCAATCTGACCTCGCATCTTCATGATGTGTCGGAGATGAGCCATCACGCTCCGGAAGATCTGTTCATTTCCACGATCATGCTCATCGGCAGTTTTGTCATTTTGATGGTAGTGGAGCCGCTTTTGACGCTGATCGTCTTCGTGTTTCTGACTTTGCTCATTGCTTATTCGATTTCCCGCCGTCGCAAAATGATCGCTTCGTTTAGGGATTCGCGGACGGCTCAGGGCGAACTA
>Ga0247841_10000271_pt1 | contig 142061 bp, 133 predicted proteins | sample LaCruzMarch2015__2_FD_192410 | JGI IMG/M metagenome (GOLD analysis project Ga0247841, IMG submission 192410) | Freshwater microbial communities from meromictic Lake La Cruz, Castile-La Mancha, Spain - LaCruzMarch2015_18m | ecosystem: Environmental > Aquatic > Freshwater > Lake | place: Spain...
CGCTGCACCTCTTCCTCACGGCGGATCTGAACCAGGCAGAGCTTTTCGACGCTGTCCTCCTTGACGCGGCGGATCATGTCCATGAACATGTCGTAGCCCTCTTTCTGATACTCCCGAACCGGATCCTTCTGGCCGTATCCCCGCAGACCGATTCCCTCCTTGAGGTGGTCCATGGCGAGGAGATTTTCCTTCCATTGCGTATCGATGGACTGGAGCATGATCACCTTCATCAGATAATCCATCAGCGGTTTCCCGTACTCCGTCTCCTTGTTCCGCAGGAGCGTCTTGACCTCCGCAACAATCCTCTCATGGATCGCCTCCGGACCGAGTTCCCTTCCCGTCCCGGCAAGGTCCGGCTTCAGCGTGAAATGGCGGAAGATTTCCTCGTCGAGCCCCTTGAGATCCCAATCCTCCGGATGGCGTTTCTCGTCGACATACTCCGGGACCATCTCTTCAACCATCTCTTGAACCATCTCTTCAACATCGTCCCAGAGCGCCTCCCCTTTAAGGACCTTCTTGCGCTGTTCGTAAATCACCTGACGCTGGCGGTTCATGACGTCGTCATACTCCAGCAGGTGCTTTCGTATATCGAAATTCTGCCCCTCGACCCGCTTCTGCGCATTCTCGATCGCCTTCGAAATCAGCCGGTGTTCGATGGGCTGCCCCTCTTCCATGCCGATCCGGTCCATGACGGCGGAGATCCGCTCCGCGCCGAAGATCCGCAGAAGATCATCCTCGAGGGAGAGGAAGAAGCGGGACGACCCCATGTCCCCCTGTCGTCCCGAACGGCCGCGGAGCTGGTTGTCGATCCGGCGGCTCTCGTGCCGCTCCGTCCCCAGGATATGAAGCCCTCCGAGGTCGGCCACCCCCTCGCCCAATTTGATGTCCGTTCCGCGCCCGGCCATGTTCGTGGAGATGGTCACCTGACCGGGCTGCCCGGCCTGCGCTACGATCTCCGCTTCTCTTTCATGATTCTTCGCATTTAAAACGTGATGCTTTACACCCGTCCGGGTCAGATACTTGCTCAGGAGTTCCGATTTCTCGATGGAGATGGTTCCCACGAGGACCGGCCTTTTCGCCTCATGCAGCGCCTTGATCTCTTCAATGACCGCTGTAAATTTTTCTTTTTCAGTTTTATAGATTACATCCGGATTGTCCTCCCGGATCATCGGCATGTTGGTCGGAACCACGAGGACCTCGAGCTTGTAAATCTTCCCGAACTCCTCCGCCTCGGTATCGGCCGTGCCGGTCATGCCCGCAAGTTTTCCGTACATCCGAAAATAATTCTGGAAGGTGATCGACGCCAGCGTCTGATTCTCCTGTTCGACCTTTACATGTTCCTTCGCCTCGAGCGCCTGATGGAGACCATCGCTGTAACGTCTCCCCGGCATGACCCTGCCGGTGAATTCATCGACGATGATGACCTTTCCCTCCTTGACGAGGTAGTCGACATCGCGCTTGAAGAGGGTATGGGCACGGAGGGCCTGGTTGACATGATGGAGGAGATCGATGTTCTGGGGTTCATAGAGATTCTGCACCTTGAGATAGCCCTCTACCCGGGCCACCCCCTCCTCCGTCAGCGCAACGGTACGGCTCTTCTCCTCGACCGTATAATCTTTCTCTTTGCGCAGATTCGGAATCACCTGATTGACCCGGTTGTATTTGTCGGTCGACTCATCGGACGGACCGGAAATGATCAGCGGCGTCCGCGCCTCATCGATGAGAATGCTGTCCACCTCATCCACGATGGCGTAGTGGAAATCGCGTTGCACATAATCATCGAGGTTGAACTTCATATTGTCGCGCAGATAATCGAATCCGAACTCGTTATTCGTCCCGTAGGTGATATCGGCGTGGTATGCCGTTCGCCGTTCATCGTCATCCATCCCGTGAACAATGACGCCGACATTCATGCCGAGAAAATTGTAGATCGGACCCATCCAGGCGGCGTCTCTCTGGGCCAGATAGTCATTGACCGTCACCAGATGGACCCCCTTGCCCATCAGTGCGTTCAGATAGAGGGGCATCGTCGCGGCCAGGGTCTTTCCCTCGCCCGTTTTCATTTCGGCGATCTTCCCCTCGTGCAGGACCAGTCCGCCCAGGATCTGGACATCAAAGGGCCTCATCCCGACCGTCCGCCGGGAGGCCTCCCGGACAACGGCAAAGGCTTCAACGAGGATATCGTCCGGCTCGGTGCCGTTTTTCAGTTTTTCCTTGAAATACGGCGTTTTTGCGCGGAGCTCGTCATCGGTCGCCGCCATCATGGCCGGCTCCAGTTGATTGACTTCGTGGAGAATCAGGGATAAGCGCTTCATCTCCCTGTCATTCTTGCTGCCGAAAATCTTCTTCAGAATAGCGTTGAACATAACATTCCTCAAAAAAAAACCGGCGCCATGACCGGTGGATTCAACCCCCAAGGGGCGGACAATTCGTTTCCCTCAATCCGATATTAATTCATATACTTCCTTGGATTGACCGGGACACCGTTCAGCATGACGGTATAGTGAAGATGGGATCCGGTGGTGCTGCCCGTATTTCCCACGTAACCGATCCGGTCCCCTTTGCTGACGCTTACCCCGGCCCGGACAGCCGCCTTGGAGAGGTGGCCGTAGAGCGTCGAAACACCGTGACCATGGTCGATCCGGACCATCTGCCCCAGGCCATGCTCATAGGCAACCTCCGCGACGAAGCCGTCTGCCGGCGCCTGAATGGGTCGCCCGATCCGCGTTGCGATGTCGATCCCTTTGTGAAATTCCGTCTCGCTTCCGAAAGGGGATATCCGTTTTCCGAATTCGGATGTGACCCATCCCAGAACCGGCCAGGTGGAAGGGGTGGCGGCCAGGAGCGACTTCTTCTCCTGCAGGCGGGTCAAAAGGGACGTAAAGCTCTGCTCGCGGGAGACGGCATCGTCCATCAGGCGGTCCACATGTCTGTCGATCCCGGCAATCATCGTCTTGTCATCGGCGGCAATCCTGGAACGCAGGCGATTCTCCTCGCTCACCGGACCGCCGATGCCGAGGAGTTGTTCCTTATCCCGACCCGTGACAAGCTTGGCCATAATCCGTATTTTTTTGTCGAATTGCCTCAACTCATCCATTTTGATGGAAAACTGATCCACCTTGGCCACCAGCCCATCGATCTGCTTCCTCTGTTCCACCGTCTGCTGTTTCAGACGTTTTAATTCGGCCTGATCTCTTCGGATGTGAATATAATCATAGGAAAAATACATCACGAACAGGAGCAAGCCCATCACGAAGATGGAGACACCCTTGACCAGTGTGCTGGACAGGCTGATTTTCTTTGCGGAACTGTCTTTCTTTGGAAGAATCAGGAGCGTATAGAAATTCTTCGGCATTAAAACTCCTCTTTCCCGTCCTGAAGGCTGTTTACAAAGCAAAACAGGGATCGGAAAATATCATAATCCTCTTAAAAGTCAAGCATCGTTTTCATCCCAGATTTGTCTTGACTTTGAAGCGACGGTTAAGCTAAAGAGCTCAAGCACATAGAATCCGGTCACAGGTCATCAGAAAGGAGCGTTCATGTCAAAATATGAATCAAAATCGATAAGAAATCTGGCCATCATCGGCCACGGAGGAACGGGTAAAACCTCTCTTTGCGAATCCATTCTCTATCTTGCCGGCAAGACGGATCGACCCGGCCGCGTCGATGAGGGTACCTCCTCCATGGACTATGAACCGGAGGAACAGAAAAGACACGTTTCCATCAGCGCCGCCACGAACCATATCGATTGGGACAAGCACCGGATCAACTTCATCGACACCCCCGGTGATTCCAATTTCGCATTTGACACGAAAAGCTGTCTCAGAATCGTTGATGGGGCGGTGGTCCTCGTCGATGCCGTCGGAGGCGTTGAATTTCAGACGGAAAAAGTCTGGGAATACGCGGATGAATTCCATCTTCCCCGTCTTGTTTTCATCAGCCGGATGGACCGGGAAAGGGCGGATTTTGAAAAGGCCGTCGAAAGCATCCGGGAGCGTCTGGGCAAGAAGGTCACACTCTGCTTTCTCCCCATCGGCGCCGAGAACGCCTTCACCGGCGTGGTTGATCTGACATCGATGAAGGCCTTCACGTACGACGAGCAGAAAAAGATCGCAAAAACCATCGATATTCCATCAGATATGGCCGAGACGGTTCAGAAATATCGGGACGTCCTGATCGAAGACATCGCAGAGACCGACGACGAACTGATGAACAAATACCTTGAAGTCGGAGAACTGAGTGCCGAGGATCTGCATGCGGGTCTCCGGAAAGGCGTCGTCTCCGGTGCCCTCATCCCCGTTGTCTGCGGTTCGGCCATAAAAAACCTCGGTATCCACCCTTTCCTCGACACGATCACCCGTTACTTTCCTTCACCCGTCGACCGCGGCAGCGTCTCCGGGAAGAAACCTGGAACCGGGGATGAGGAAACACGGTTGCCGGAGGAATCGGCGCCGTTTTCAGCCCTGGTCTTCAAGACCATTGCCGATCCCTATGCAGGCCGCCTCACCCTCTTCCGCGTCTATTCGGGTACGCTCAAGTCCGACTTAAGCCTTTTCAACGCCTCACGCAAGACCACCGAACGGATCGGAAACCTCTTTTTCCTCGAGGGGAAAGTCCAGAAACCGGTCGAAGAGCTGATCCCCGGCGACATCGCCGCCATTGCCAAACTGAAGGAGACGGCAACGGGTGACACGCTGAGCGCCGAGAAATCTCCCATCATCTACCCGAAGATCGAACCCCCGACCGCGATTATCTCCTTTGCCGTGGAGGCAAAGACGCGCGGCGATGAGGATAAGCTTGTCTCCTCGATCCACCGCTTGACGGATGAGGACCCCACCCTCGTCTTCCACCGGGATGATCAGACCCGGGAGATGATCCTTTCGGGACTCGGCCAGGTCCACATCGAGGTCACCGTCGAAAAGATGAGGCGCAAATTCGGTCTCGAGGTGAATCTGAAGACTCCGAAGGTTCCCTATATGGAAACGATCAAGGGCAAAACCACCGTCCAGGGGCGTTACAAGAAGCAGTCCGGCGGCCGGGGCCAGTTCGGGGATACCTGGCTGGATATCGAACCGCTCCCCCGCGGCAGCGGGTTTGAGTTTGTCGACCGGATCGTTGGGGGCGTGATCCCCGGGCAGTACCGTCCGGCCGTTGAAAAAGGGATTGTGGAGGCGATGGCGGAAGGTGTGGTTGCCGGCTATCCGGTCGTCGATCTGCGCGTTTCGTTGACGGACGGCTCCTTCCATACCGTCGACTCCTCCGAAATGGCCTTCAAGATCGCAGGCTCTCTGGGCTTCAAGAAGGGCATCCTCGAATGCCAGCCGACTCTCCTTGAACCGATCGTCAACATCTCCATCGAGATCCCCGACGAATACATGGGTGATGTCATCGGTGACCTGAACAGCCGCCGCGGCAAGGTCCTGGGGATGGATTCGCAGGGTCATCACCAGATCATCAAGGGTCAGGTCCCCCTGGCGGAGATCCTCAAATACGCTCCCGATCTCCGTTCCATGACGAGCGGCCGCGGAACCTTCACCTATGAGCACTCCCATTACGAGGAGGTCCCCACCTACATCGCAGAGAAGATTATTGCCGAATCCAAGAAGGATGAGGCGTAAGATGGGATTCAGGGCCGTTGTCATCACCGTGAGTGACCGCGGATCGCGCGGGGAACGGGCGGATGGAAGCGGTCCGGCCGTTGAAGGAATACTCCGAGAGATGGGCATGGAGATCATTGGCCGGCGGATCATCCCCGACGAAAGGGAGATGATCCGCCGTACCCTTCTGGAGTGGAGCGACGGTGGCGGGGCGGACCTGATCGTGACCACGGGAGGAACCGGTGTCAGCCCGCGCGACGTCACGCCGGACGCCACCCGGGAGGTGATCGACCGTGAGATCCCGGGGATGGCGGAGGCCATGCGCCGTCAGAGCGCGGCCGTCACGCCCCATGCAATGATCTCGCGCGCCATGGCCGGCATCCGGGGTCGCACCCTGATCATCAATCTCCCCGGCAGTCCGAAGGGGGCAACGGAAAATCTCGGAGTCCTGCTCCCCGCACTCCCGCATGCGATCGAAAAGATCAAAGGGGACGAGTCGGAATGCGCGTCCTGAAATATTCCTCCACACGCAGCAGATGGGCGTTTTTCAACAGCCTGCCCAATCTCCATGCTACCTGCGGGTCAGGAAGCGGTTCAGTGTAAAATGGCCGTTTTCGTAGACGAGGTAGTTGTGGTGGGTGATCCAGTCTCCCAGGGTTGCAAAGATTCTCCGCCGCCCCCCGATCTGTTCCTCCCGGAAGGACGGCGTATGACAGTGGCCGAAAATAACGGCATCAAACCCTTCCCGGTACTTTTCAAGGGCAAAACGATACATCGCATCGATCAGCCGGCCCGCGTCCGCGTCGTTGCCAAACCGATCCTTGCTCACCTTTGAGCTGAACCGGGCAATCTGCCACAACCAGCTCAAAGGTAAAGCCCGCTGCAGCCTGTAGGCAAAGGGACTCCGTAACAATCTCCGCAACGCGAGATACTTCCGGTTATTCCTGTCTACGGTATCCCCGTGTGAAACGAGGCACCGCAGACCGTCCAACACGAATTCCGCATCCCCCGGGTAAACCTCGATCCCGAGCTCCCTGGAAAAATAGTCGGCGAGGAAGAAGTCGTGATTCCCCTCGCAGAGGCAGATCCGGATCCCGGATTGCCTCAATTGAACGAAACTTTCCACCACCGGCCGGAATTCGGGATAAATGCATCCTCCCTTTTCAAACCAGAAGTCAAAGAAATCGCCTGCGATGACGAGAAGGTCGATGACGATGGTGTTCGGATCACCCGAAAGGCCGGATTCAACGCCCCTTCCCCGGAGAGATGCGAACAATTGCATGCATTTTTGATATCCGGGATCGGACCGGCGCTTGATGTGAACGTCGGAAAGAAAGATCGCCTTCATGAGGGGTTCATTCCACAGCGGTTGTCTGCGGCTCCGGGTCTGAACCTTCCCGAGACACGACGGCGCCGATCAGTTCATCCAGCTCCGGCCCGTTCAAAACTTCCTTCTCCAGAAGCTCCGCCGCGATCCGGTTTAGAAGATCCATGTGATTCGACAGGATCGTCTTGGCGCTGTCATAACCCGTCATGACGATCCGGGACACCTCCTTGTCGATCTTTTTGGCCGTTTCCTCGCTGTAATCCTTGTGGGTGGCAAATTCCCGTCCAAGAAAGATCTGCTCTTCCTTCTTCCCATAGCTTAAAGGGCCCATCTCATCGCTCATGCCCCACTCGCAGACCATTTTGCGGGCCAGATTGGTCGCCCTTTCGATATCGTTCCCCGCGCCGGTGGTAAAATCCTTCAGGACCAGTTCCTCCGCCGCACGTCCTCCCAGCAGGATGATGATGTTGTTCAGAAGGTATTCCCTCGGATAGGTGTGCTTTTCGTCGACGGGCAACTGCTGTGTCAGACCCAGGGCGCGCCCCCGGGGAATGATGGTCACTTTGTGGATCGGATCGGTTCCGGGCAGCATTCGGGCGACGAGCGCATGCCCTGTTTCGTGATAGGCCGTGTTGCGCTTTTCCTCATCGCTGATGACCATGCTTTTGCGTTCCGTACCCATGAGGACCTTGTCCTTGGCGTACTCGAAGTCGCCCATGTTCACCTTCTCCTTGTCGAATCGGGCGGCATAGAGGACCGACTCATTGACAAGGTTTTCGATGTCGGCGCCGGAAAAACCCGGTGTTCCACGGGCGATCACGGCAAAATCAACGTCCTCCGCAAGGGGAACCTTCCGGGCGTGAACCTCCAGGATCTTTTCCCGTCCCTTGACATCGGGCAGGGGCACGACAACTTGGCGGTCGAAGCGTCCGGGCCGCAGAAGGGCTGGATCAAGGACATCCGGGCGGTTGGTGGCCGACACGAGGATAACCCCCTCGTTCGATTCGAAACCGTCCATTTCGACGAGCAGTTGGTTCAGGGTCTGCTCCCTCTCGTCATGTCCGCCTCCCAGGCCGGCGCCACGGTGACGTCCCACGGCATCGATCTCATCGATAAAGATGATGCAGGGGGCGTTCTTCTTCCCCTGATTGAAGAGATCCCGAACACGGGAAGCCCCGACTCCGACAAACATCTCGACGAAGTCGGACCCGCTGATGCTTAAAAATGGTACATCCGCCTCTCCGGCGATCGCCCTGGCAAGCAGGGTTTTTCCGGTGCCGGGCTGCCCTACGAGCAAGAGCCCTTTGGGGATGCGTCCCCCCAATTTCGTATATTTCTTGGGATCCCGTAGAAAATCGATGACCTCCTCGAGCTCGGCCTTTGCTTCTTCCACACCGGCCACATCGGCGAAGGTCACCTTTTTCGATTTATCCGTCACGAGACGGGCACGGCTCTTTCCAAAGGCCATCGCCTTGCCCCCGCCGCCCTGCATCTGCCTCATGAAGAAGATCCAGACCCCGATGAGAAGCAGCATCGGAAGCCAGGAAACCAGAAGCGTCATGTACCAGGGGGAATCATCCAGCGGCTTGGCGGTGATCCGGACCCCCTTGTCCTTGAGCATGGTGATCACGCCCGCATCCTTGGGGGCGTAGGTCTTGAATATCGTCCCGTTGGTCAGCCTGCCGGAGATGTTATCCCCCTGGATCGTCACCTCGGCAACCTGGGTCTTGTCCACATAACTTAAAAAATCGCTGTAGATGATCTCCGTCTGGACGGTCTTCGGCTGATTGAAAAGGTGGTAGATCATCACAAATACCAGGCTGATCACAAGCCACAATGCAATATTTTTCTGTAGGGGATTCAATAGCTTTTCTCCTTTAATCTGAATGGCTGAACAGGGCGCTCCTTTTTCGGCAACCGCTGTCGAATCTCATCTGATCATGTTTCTTATAATATCGGTCCATTTATTTCAAACCATTTCTGACGGTTTGCCTGAAACGACGATCTCCGCCTTCAATACCTTTCTCGTTTTTTCGGTCACCCGAACGCGTTCGCTGATCCTTTCACCGGCAATCCAGATGATCGACCCGGCATCGACCAAGAGCGGAATCCCGCTCCGGCATGGTACATCGATCTTGCGATCGATGAAATAGTCCTTCAACTTCTTCTCTCCCCCCGTCCCGAGAAGCGCCACCCTGTCTCCCGGCCGCATGTTTCGGAGGAGCAGGGGGAGGGTTATGCGTTCATAATCCATAAAGGCGGTCTCCGGCCTCTCCTTCATCTCCCGGATGCAGGGTTTTTCGATCCATTCAAGACGGATGGTCCTGTTAACTTCACTGAGATGAATCGTTGCAGGAATCTCCACATGGTATTCAAATCGGGTCGGATTCTTTCTCTCTTGTTTTCTCGCCCTCCGCTCTCCCTCTTTTTGGATCCGGAGGATTCCCCCCTTGCGTTCGACGCGGATCCGGAAAGGGAGATCCAGGGAAACGGATCGACCGACCGATCGGCGGGCCAGAGCCAGAACCGCTTCGATATGCCGATAGCCGATGCCGTTTCGCAGCGGGGCTGCGCCCTCCAGCAGGCATTTGATGATGCGTCCCTGGATGGCTTCGTGCAACACAATGAAATCCGCAACGGGAAGCGCGACCTCCTCGCTGCCCGGGTCAATCCCCCAGCAGCGGATGATCTCCCGGACGACCCCCCGGAGATAATCATCCTCCCGGCGGATGATCCCGGCGGTTTGACAGAGCCCTTCAATCAACCGCGGATTGTAGGTCTCCGCCAATCCCGGAATCAGCTCGTTCCGGATCCGGTTGCGGAGAAAAAGGGGGCTCTCGTTTGAGCTGTCCGACCTGTACGTGAGCCCTTCGCGCCTGAGAAACGCGAGGATAGAGGATCTTCCAACATCCAGAAGGGGGCGGATGATCCGGCCGTCCCGCACCGGTAGGATTCCCCGGAGACCCTCGGGCCCGCAACCCCTAAGCAGGTGGAGCAGGACGGTTTCCGCCTGATCGTCGCGATGGTGGCCCACCGCAATTTTCACGGCCCCGCATTTTTCGGCCGTCTCATGGAGAAAGCGATAGCGCTCCTCCCGGCCGATCTCCTCCAGCGACCGCCGCTTCTCCTCTTGGAGCGCCCGGATATCCGTCTTTTTGCAGATGCAGGCAATCCCCATCCCATCGCTGAGACGACGGACAAACGCCTCATCATCATCCGCCTCATGTTCCCGGAGACCGTGATTGAGGTGTGCCGTCGTCAGACGCAGCCGGAATTCGTCCATCAGAAGCGCAAAGACTCGCAGAAGGGCAACGGAATCGGGACCGCCGGAAACCGCTACGATGAGGTGATCTCCCCGCTCCAGCATGGAGTGGGTTTCAATCGTTTTCCTGATTTGATTCAGCATAGCTTGGTGTTTTTCAACACCCTGTTAACAGAGCAATGTCTTCAAATCCGACAGGGCCTCACAGGTCAGATCGGGGGCAAGGGCAAGCAATTGGTCCCTCCCTGTGATGCCGTTGAGAAATGCGCAGCTCAGCGCCCCGGCATTGCGGCCGAGCATGATATCATTCACACCGTCGCCGATCACCACGGTGCGTTCCGGCGTTCCTCCCCATTTCTCCATGACAAGCTGCAGCAGCCGCTGATCCGGCTTCTTGAAGGGGGTGCTGTCTTCGCCGATGATCTCCCGAAAGCGGTCGGCGATCCCAAGGGCCTTTGCAATCTGCAGGGTGAACCCATGCAGTTTGTTGGTCACAATCACCATCTTTTTCCGGTCGAAATAATCGAGGACCTCCGTGACGTCCGGGTAGAGTGTGGTGTGGTCCAGCAGATGTTCCGCATAATAGTCTGCAAACAGATCCATCGCGCGGTCGTAATGTTCGAGGGCAGGCCCGAGGGCCCTTTTCATGAGTATCTTGACACCGTCGCCGATGAATCCGTGGACCGTTTCCGTCGTCAGGGTCGGCAGCCCGAGTGTTTTCAGGCTATGGTTTACCGAAGCGGCCAGATCGTCGCCCGAGCGGATCAGGGTTCCATCCAGATCAAAGACCAGAAGATCAACCTCTTTCATGCAGCCTCTCTTTTTTTTCGTTTATATTGAACTGTTTTCCAGCGCTCCGGCAACATGGCGGACCGTCTGGCGATAGATACCTTCATAGATCTCCCGCGGGAGAAAATAGCCCGTGTGGTTGGCGTAAATTTCGGCCACCAGCTCCTTCACGGTTTCGTCCAGGGAACGTGTCCGCCGGTATATCGCTTCGATCAGCGCCCTTTTTTCGGCGGCCGCATCGATGCTCCGGGAGATGTAGTCTGCTGCCTCCGGCCCCGTGACATAGCCGTAGTGATCGGCACAGAGAATTTCGACCGCGAGCGGTTCGAGTTTTTCCAGACTCTGCTGATAAACCGTAAAATTTGAATTGCCCGACGGAATGATCGCCTGTTGGTAAGGGATGCCGGCCCCATCCGAGGGGAAGAGGGCTCGAATCTCCGGACAATATGCCGACAGGGAACAGGAGGAGTGTCCGGGGGTTTCGAGGATCCGGACGGTCATACCGCCGAGATCGATTTGATCCCCTTCGGAAACAGCCTCGCCTGCGACGTCGTCGCGCCACTCCAGATCGCGGCCCTCCAGGCACCCGGGGACCCCCATCCTCTCCGCAACCAGGCGGCTGAAGGCATTGATCGTATCGATTCCCTTCTGCATCCGCAGGATTTCCCAACCCCTCTTCGACGCAAAAATCTCGAGCGCGGGATAGCGGCGCCGGAAGAAGGGAACCAGTCCCACATGATCAAAATGCGCATGGAGGATCAGGAGTTTCCCGATCCTTCCCTCATCGATGCCGAATGCGTGGAGCTGGTTGAGGACCATCGGCGCCAGATAGCTCATCCCCCCGCTGATGATCAGCGAAGCGGAATCCCCCTCTAACAGATATATGCCCGACTCCTCTCGACCGAGATACCAGAGACGGTCATGTATTTTTCCCGCACTGCGGCGTCTCATCCGAGCCCTCCGCTTACTTTCCGTAAACCACAATATTCGCGGCAGCCTTCAACCCCTTTACCATCCCGTCGAAGGCACTTTTCCGCTTCTCACCTTCGAGATAGTCATTGATCCTTTTCTTCGTATCCGCATCCAGCTTCACAACCTGCGAAGCCTGATGATCGAGAACCTGGATGATGTGAAAACCGAAATCCGTAACCACAACCGGGCCGATTGCGTTTTTCTCCTGGGAGAAGGCGGCATCCTCAAATGGTTTGACCATCTGGCCGCGGGCAAAGGTTCCGAGATCCCCGCCGGCCTGCTTGCTCGGACAATCGGAATTTTTTGCCGCCAGATCGGCGAAATCGGCTCCCCCAAGAAGCTTCTTCCGCAGATCTTCGGCCTTCGCCTTTTTTTCGGTCAGGCTCTTTTCCGTATCTTCCGGAACCTTGGACACCAGAATATGCCGTGCGTGAACCGTCTCCGGTTTCGTGAATTTATCCTTGTTTTTCTCGTAAAAATCGGTGGTTTCCTTGTCCGTGATCTTGATCGTGGTCCCTGCCGCCTTTTCGATCAGTTTGTTGATTTTGATGTTCATTCCGATGTCATCCCGCATCTTTGCGACGTCGATCTTGTTTTTCTTGATGAGTTCGTCCATCGTCATCCCGGCGGGCAGTTGGGATTTCATCTCCTCCATAACCGACGCAATCTCCTTATCGCTGGCCGTCATCTTTTTGGCAGCGACCTCCCGGCTCAGAAGGGTGCGGAGTACGAAATCATCCACCAGCCCCTTGCGGATTTCCGCCTTGGCCTGCTCGAGTTTGTCGGCGGGTATCTGCCCTTTGAGCATCGCCAGCTTCTTCTGCATCTCCGTATTGAGCTGCGCCTTTGTCATCTTGACCCCGTCCACTTCCACGGCAATCCCGGCAGCGGCGGCCTTTTTATCAGGAACCGCCGGCTTTACGGCAGGCACAGCAGCGGCCGGGGCCGCCTCCTGGACTGCCGCCGGAACGGCCGCCGGGGCCGCTGCGGTTTCAGCAGGACCCGGTGCGATCACGGGTTTCGCGGTCGCCGCTTTCTCTTCCTTCGATCCACAGCCGACAGTCATGCCCAGAATCAGTGAGCAGGCCGCCACGATCAATATATACCGTCCTATTTTTTCAATCACGATTCATCCTCCCATCGATAAATTTTATTTGTATGATCCCATTGCCGATTCTCCTTGCCGGTGGCAAAGGCAGGGAGAACCGGACAAACGGACGGCGGAGTATATGCAAAAGCGCTGAGTACGTCAAGAAGGATGGTGGGATGGAAGGATGTTACTTGGTCGGTTACATGGTCGCTTACTTGGTCGGCGGCGATCTGTCAAATAACTATTTCAGAAATCTCAAACATATTTTTGGCCGGGAAACCCGGTGTGCTCTACGATTCAGGAAAACGCGATCGCAGCTCTTCCAGAATCCGGAACTGAATGTCGGGCTCCGGTATTCCGGCAGGAATCCCCACGAGCGAGGAAATTTTCGGCCCCATCCGGTCGAGTAGCCCCTTGAGCCCTTCGAACATCGGGACGGGAGGAAATGCGGAGCGGCTGAGGTGGTGCACCAGCCTCAGGGTCTTCAGGCCGTCAAACCAGACATGGAACTGACGTCGGAGATGTTCGACATCCGGGCAGTTCCGGCGGATGACCGGCCAATCGATCGTAAACCGGGAAAGATCGAGATACGCCTTCAGGTCAGGGTGGATCCCGCGGGCGGCAGTCAGGACGGCATCCGTTCCCCTGTCCGGATCGGCCTCCATTCCGGACAGCCATTCCCGGAGGATCGCGAAAATTCGGGGATCATAGAGGCGGTATTCATCCGTCCCCCCGTCCATGAACCGCAGCATCCGCTGCCCGGTTCCGAAGGGCACCCTATCCGAGGACCGCGAAGAGGGGAAAACCGTCGTCGTTCCAATATGGCCTATGTTCCGGAGCTTGGCAAGCTTGTCGAGAAAGTGAAAATCCTCCGCGGCCGTCCGCCGGTTCATCCCCCGGACGGCCGCATACGCATGCGCCGTACAGGACATCGTCGAACCGATCGCATGGAAGGCGTAGGGAGAACCTGCAAACGAAAGGCCCATCACATAGGCCCGCAGAAAAATCTCATAGCAGCAGATCGCCGCGAGCACCCTTGGATCGGCAGGCTTTTGATGGGCATAGCCCGCGACGGCCGCCGGATCGTCCGTGATCGAAAAATGGGCATAAACCGCGGCGAGATAGTTCTCCATCACCAACGTGTCCGCATCGAGACAGCAGATCACCCCTCCACCCGGTCCCCGTCCGCTCAGAACCGCAAGCGCCGCATCCATGCCGATCTTCCTCGCCGTCCCCACCCCGCCGTCCCGGTCCGGGATCTCCGCATCCGCGGAAGAGGCATCGATGCAGCCCAGGCGAAGCGAGCTGCCGGCAATCCGTTCGAGATCACCCTTCAGCACGGCAGGTCCGGCGATGGAAGGTTTTCGCCCGGCAATGAGTTCCTTGAGGATGGTCAGCGTTGCCTGGTTGTCACGGATCTCTTCTTCAGCGGCGACGGACGGCCGATGGTTGTTCACAACGCAGACAATGAGGGTCCGGCGGAGGTCGCAGGACGGATTCGCAGCGATGCAGGAGAGGGTGCGGAAGAGAGAGGAACTTTCCGCCAGGGCCGGGATGACGACCGCCTGATCCACGCCTGCAACCGATGCCGTCAGAAGGGGACGCAGCGGAGAGACTGCATATTTTTTCAAGTATTTGTCGATGTTCCGGGGGGGATTCATTCCGTCAGATCCGCAATCACGCCAAGTGCGGCATCTTCATCGGCGCCTTCGATCCAGTGGATTCGGACGCCGTTTCTTTCCATCCTCCGGAACCAGGTTTCCTGCCGCTTGGCAAACTGGTGGATGCGGGTGTTGAGCGTCTGAAACATCTCCTCCCGCGTGATTTTCTGCTGCAGGTGCAGGCTGATATAACGGTATTCCAAACCGAAGGATTCGAGCCTCTTCCATGCGATCCCATCCCGGTCATGGAGGCGTAGGACTTCATCGATCATTCCGGCCTCCAGACGGGCCTGTAGGCGAAGGGTGATCTTCCGGCGCAGATCGTTCCGTTCGCAACGGATGCCGATGACCAGCGGTGAAACCGCGATGGGCGTCTCCGTCTCACGCGGATGCGTCTGTGAATATTCGGCGATCTCGATTGCCCGGATGAGTCTGTCTCGCGCCAGAAGGTCCGTCGAATTGTGCGCATCCGGGCAAAGCGAAAGGAGGCGTCGGCGAAGGGATTCCATCGGTTCTCCGGCCAGTCTCGCGTGGAACTCCGGATTTTCCGGTACAGCGACCATTCGGTATCCCCGAAGAACCGCATCCAGATAGAGTCCCGTTCCTCCCGCCAGCACGGGAATGCGACCCCGTCCCAAAATCTCCCGGAAACAGGGATAGAAAAGTTCCTGAAAGGCAAAAACACTGAATTCTTCCCCCGGATCGCAGATGTCGATCAGGTGAAACGGAACGAAGTCCCCACTGCGGCCGTATTCCGCAAGGTCCTTTCCCGTCCCCAGATCCATCCCCCGATAGACCTGACGGGAATCCGCCGAGAGGATCTCCCCGTCGATTCTTCTTGCCAGACGGACGGCGAGTCCCGTTTTCCCCGATGCGGTCGGCCCCAGGACAACGAGAAGATTCCCGTGTTCCCTGAACTTCCGGCCCGGCCGGCCTTCCATGGCCATGGGATTCACTCCTTTTGTCTCCGGTTGATGAAGAAACGGCCCGTGTGAAGATCTCATTTCCGGATGGTTTCAATGCCGGGCATAAAAAAATATCCCGGCCGCTTCGGGCAGCCGGGATATCCACGGTTAGAGAGATTTCCTTATAATGGCTGAACGTTTACCGCTGCAGGTCCTTTTTTCCCCTGCTCGATGTCAAAGCGAATTCGCTGACCCTCATAAAGAGTCTTGAAGCCTTCGCCCTGAATGGCACTGAAATGTACAAATACATCCCCGCCCTCATCATTTTCGATAAAGCCAAACCCCTTTTTCTCGTTGAACCACTTTACCTTGCCTTCTGCCAAATCCGTACACCCCCCTTTCCTAAGATTTGTCCAAGCGGGTTTCACAACCCGGACGCACAAAAAAACCACCCCTTTTCAGAACCGAGTCCTGAACCGGTAGTGGTTTGATTGTTCTGCAAGATATGAACACCCAACTTTTCCCTATCCCGCCCATCTTGGTTATCTCATGAAATCCTTCGTGCAAGCTGCTTTGCGGGCGGATTGGTGTCCCTAACATCGATTTTTTAAAAATGCAAGTTATTTTTTATGGCAATCCGTCCGGCTGATGGCATGATACCCAGTGCCCTGTGCCGTCCTCCTCCAATTGCGGTTCCCGTTGCCCGCAGATTGCCGTCCGTGAGGGACATCGGGGGTGGAAGGCGCATCCCGGCGGCGGCGCTGCTGGCGAAGGCATCTCACCGCTCAGGACCGTCCTTGCAGACTGCCGCTGCGGATCCATGGAGGGCACGGCCGATAGAAGGGCCCGGGTGTAGGGATGAACCGGGGCGCCGCAGATCTGCTCAGCCCCTCCCAGTTCAACGATTTTTCCCAGGTACATGACGGCGATACGGTCACTCATGTGCCGGACAACCCCCAGGTCATGCGTGATGAAGAGATAGGTCAGGTCGAACTCCTGCTGCAGGCGCTTCAGGAGATTGAGGATCTGAGCCCGGATGGAGACGTCCAGCGCAGAAACGGGTTCATCGGCGATGATGAGCCGGGGGTTTAGGATCAGAGCACGCGCGATTCCGATCCTCTGTCTCTGCCCGCCGCTGAATTCATGCGGGTAACGCGTCAGTTGCTCCTCGTCAAGACCGACAACGGACGCCAGCTCCCGGAGCTTCTTTTTCCCTTCTCCCCGCGCCGCCTGATGGTGAACGCGCAGGGGTTCCTCAATGATGCCTCCCGCCGTCTTCCTTGGGTTGAGAGAGGAGTAGGGATCCTGAAAGATCATCTGAACCTTCCGGCGGTATTCCCGGAGCGCCCTGCCCTTCAGCACGGGAACCTCCGTCCCTTCAAACCGGATCGACCCCGCGGTCGGCTCTTCCAGGCGCATGATCATGCGGGCAAGGGTCGACTTTCCGCAGCCGGATTCGCCGACCAGACCCAGGGTTTCGCCGCAACGGATCTGCAGCGTGACACCATCCACCGCCCGGATCAGGCCTGCCCGGCCCGAGAGAAATCTCCCCGGTACAACGAAATGCTTCTTCAGCCCCCGGATATCGAGCATGATCTCATTCATCGGTCTTTCCCATGCAGCCAGCAACGGCAGTCATGCCCGGAAACAATCTCCTCCAGCACGGGCGCCCGTTCCCGGCAGACAGCAAAGACGTCAGGACAGCGGTCCTGGAAACGGCACGCCGCGGGAAGGCTATAAAGAGGCGGAACCGTACCGGGAATGGCCTTCAGAAAGATATCTCTCCCGACCGGACCGTTCATGCGGGGAACGGAATCCATCAGACCTCGGGTATAAGGATGGAGGGGGGAGGAAAAGAGATCCCGCACGGGACCCTGTTCCACGATCTGGCCGGCGTACATCACGGCCACGGTCTCCGCCGTTTCTGCGACAACGCCGAGATCATGGGTGATCAGGACCACGGCGGCGCCCGTCTCCTCCCGGAGGCAACCGATCAGGTCGAGCATCTGCGCCTGGATGGTCACGTCGAGGGCGGTCGTCGGCTCGTCCGCCAGCATCACGCGCGGCCGGCATGCCAAGGCAATGGCGATCATCACCCTCTGTCTCATTCCGCCGCTCATCTGATGCGGATAGTCCCCCGCACGCTTTTCAGGGGAGGGTATCCCGACCATCCGGAGCATCTCCACACTCCGCGCCAGCGCATGACCACGGTCCATCCCCTGGTGGATACGGATCACCTCGGCGATCTGTTCCCCGACGCGGAAGACCGGATTCAGGGAGGTCATGGGCTCCTGGAAGATCATCGAGATCTCCCGGCCCCTGACCTTGCGCATCTCCTCCGGCGATAGCGTGAGAAGATCGCGGCCGTTTAGAAGAACGCTTCCGCCGACGATCCGTCCTGGGGGCGTGGGAACGAGCCTCAATATGGAGAGGGCCAGAACCGTCTTTCCGCAGCCGGATTCTCCGACCACCCCGACGGTCCGTCCCGCCTCGACCCGGAGATCGACCCCGTCAACCGCCCTGACGACGCCGCGCTCCGTCTCGAAATGGGTGTGGAGACCTCTGACTTCAAGAATCGCATCCATTTACGGCAGTCCGTTCCCTCCCCTGCTCACTTTTCCGCTGCCCGATACCAGTTCCGCAGAAACTGGATCAGCAGGCGGACCCCCACCCCCGATGCGCCCTTGGGGATGTATGGCTTTTCCTTTGTGAGCCAGGCAGGTCCGGCGATGTCCAGATGAACCCAGGGATAACCTCCGGTAAATTTACTTAAGAACGCGGCTGCCGTGATCGCCGCGCCCGCCCTGCCGCAGGAATTCTTGTAATCCGCGGCATCGCCCTTGATCAGTTCGTGATATTCTTCCCAGAGCGGCAGCTCCCACACCTTTTCCCCTGTGTAATCGGCAGCCTCGCGGATCTCCCGTTTCAGATCTTCATCCGTTCCCATCATCCCGATCGTGTGATCGCCCAGGGCCACGACGCATGCCCCCGTGAGGGTCGCCAGATCGATGATCACAGCGGGCTTGAAACGGCCGGCGTAGGTCAGCGCATCCGCGAGGATCAGGCGCCCCTCGGCGTCGGTCGTCACGATCTCGATCGTCTGGCCCGAGAGGGATTTGAGGATATCGCCGGGTTTGAATGCCTTCCCGCCCGGAAGGTTTTCCGTTGCCGGGACGATCCCGACGAGATTCACCGGCAGCCCGAGTTCAGCCGCGGCGCGAACGGCCGCAATCACCGCCGCCCCACCCGCCATGTCCGTCTTCATCTGGTCCATCTTTTCGGATGGCTTGATGGAGATTCCGCCGCTGTCGAAGGTGATCCCCTTGCCGACCAGCGCGACGACCGGGCTCGACTTCTTTCCCCCGCGGTATTCGAGAATGATTAACTGCGGCGGTTCGTCACTGCCCCGGGCCACACCCAGCAGCGCGTTCATCCCCAGTTCCTTCATCTGCTCGGCATCGAGCACCGTGCAGCGGATGTTCTTCCCCTTGGCGCTTTCTTTGGCCTCGTTTGCCAGATCCGACGGGGTCATCTCATTGGACGGCGTGGAAACGATATCCCGTGCGAAGTTTGCTGCGGAGGCGATGATCTCTGCCGTTTTGACCGCAGTCCGGATGACCTTGTACGCCGCATCGTCCGGCTCCATGATCGTGAACCCCGTAACTTCGCCTTCCTGCTCCCGATTCACTGTCTTGAAAGGCAAAAAACGGTAAAGGCCGAGAATGACCCCTTCCACGACCGCCTCGGCCATCCTTTCGAGCGGCAGGTCCGTATTCGTGATATTCAGGGATGTGGAGAACTCAACGATATTCAGGGAACGGATCCGTTGCGCCGCATTGGCAAACACCCCCCGCAGACGGTCGCAGGAAAAATCAAGCCTCTTCCCCAACCCCACGACGAGAATGCGCTTGGCCGGAAGGTCCCCCGGGTTATAGAGCAAGGCCGTCTGGTTCACCCGGCCCGTAAAATCACCCATACGGATGATCTCCCGTATCTGACCGCCGCTCGCCTGGTCCAGGAGGGCGGCAACACCCTCCATCCCGGTTTCCCCTTCAAAGAGGGTCAGGACCGCCGCTTCGGTTGCATGCTCTGCAAGACTGCCTTTTCTGACTTGAATCTTCATAATTTTCTCCATGCTGCTGATTTGCCCAAGCGTCCTTGAGCCGGGAGTGTCGCTGTTGACGCCCGGCTTCCACCACCGGCGCGAAAGAATAAGGGGGCATGCGAAAAATCGCTGCCCCCTTGGCGGTCTGGAGGCGGCACCCGGATTTGAACCGGGGAATAACGGTTTTGCAGACCGCTGCCTTAGCCACTTGGCTATGCCGCCGCTGAAGAAAAAAAATGGAGCGGGCGAACGGATTTGAACCGTCGACGTCCACCTTGGCAAGGTGGCACTCTACCACTGAGTTACGCCCGCTCAGGTCGTGATGGGGCGTGACTATAACAAATAAAATCCGTTTGTCAATGAAAAACTTGTCTCTTTCCGCACCGCAAACGGGCCGGTCGGCACAGATATTTATTATAATTATTTCAATGGTATTTACGTACCCGGCCGGCCACAGGAAGAAGATGTCGTCGTTAAGGGTTCAGCCATTTCTCCGGATGCTGCTCCGGTAAAACTTGAGAAAGTAATCGAACCCGGAGGTGACCGTAAGGATCAGCGCGATATAGAGAATGACCATGCCGATCATATGGGCATCTGCGCCGATGAAAGGATAATGGATCATCAGCGCGGAGACGGCGAAGATCTGGCAGAGCGTCTTCCGTTTTCCCAGTGGGCTCGCCTGAATGATCATCCCCTCGGAGGAGGCGATGTTGCGGATGCCGTCCACGGCAAAATCCCGGATAATGATGACGGCGACGATCCAGGCGGGGATCCGTCCGATCGGGATCATCAGGATCATCGCCGTGTTGACGATCAGCTTGTCGGCAATCGGATCGAGGAACTTGCCCATGGTCGTTACGATCTCAAATCTCCGGGCGATGTATCCGTCGAGAAGATCGGTCAGGGCCGCCACGATGAAGAGGATCGCGAGGACGATGCTCATGGCCGGTCCCGGGGAAAAAAGGAGGCAAAAAAGCGCCGGAATCACCCCGATCCGCAGCATGGTGATCGTATTCGGGAGGTTGAAGACCTCCCTCTTCTCCTCCGGAATGGGCAACCGGTCAAACGACCGTTTCAGAAAATCGATCATCGCAGGGATCTCCTTATCATCCCGTTTTACCTCTTTCGATACTGTTCAAGACATTTCTGTGAACAGAAATAGACCATCTTCCCGTCGATCTCCATCCGGAAGGCCTGACTCACGGGAACGTACGCGTGGCACTCCGGGTCTTCCACCAGTTCCTCGCCGGCAGCGGGGTTCTTGATCTTTGCCGGACCGGGCTTCCCGCCGACGGCCGGAAAGCCCACCCGGATCAGCTTGTACACCAGATAAAACAGCACCATGCCGATGATCAACTTGAAAATCATCTCTCTATATCGCCCCTTATCATCGTTTCTTCCGCGGCTGTCCACTGCGGATCGCTCATTTTCGCGCCTTTTCATCCGTGCAACGCTCTACGAAACCCGGTCCCGTCAGGCGATCCAGCAGACCGCGGGCGGAGACGCCGAAAGCGGGATGAATCACATAGGAGGCAAGTTCGCAGAGCGGTTCCAGTACAAAACGCCGCCGGTGCATCTCCGGGTGGGGAATGACCAGCCCCTCCTCCGCGACCACCTCCTGGCCGTAGAGGAGCAGATCCAGATCGATCACCCGCGGCCCCCAGCGCGGACCCTCCGTCCGCCCCATCTCGCGTTCGATCATTTTCAGGACGGTAAAAAGCTGCCGGGGTCTCAGCCCCGTTCGGATCTCAGCAACGGCGTTGATGAACCATGCCTGGTCCCGGGGTCCCACCGGCTCCGTCCGGTAGAGGGAGGAGCTGCGGAGGAGACGGATTTCCGGAACCGATCCGAGACGCAAGACGGCATCCCGACACTGAGCAGCGGGATCCCCCAGATTGGCGCCGATCCCGATGAAGGCAACGACTCCCCGCACACCTTCTCCGGTTTCCCGGGATCCCATCTATCCCCCTGCTACCCTTCCTTCAGGCCGAGGACATCCTGCATATCGTAGAGGCCGTTTCCCCGGCCGACGAGCCAGAGGGCCGCCCGGATCGCCCCCCGGGCAAAATTGTCCCGGCTCTGCGCCCGGTGGATGAATTCCAGCCTCTCCCCCATCCCGCCGAAGATCACCGTATGTTCCCCGACGATATCACCGGCCCGGACGGTCTGTATCCCGATTTCCGGTTTCGTCCGCTCCCCGATCATCCCCTTGCGGCTGTAGACGCCGACCCGGTCAAGATCCCGTCCGAGACTCTCCGCGATGACCTGCGCCATCTTCAGCGCCGTGCCGCTCGGGGCGTCCTTCTTCAGGTGGTGATGGGCCTCCACGATCTCCACATCATAGTCATCTCCGAGGATACCGGCAACATCCGCAAGCACCTTGAGCAGCACATTCACACCGACGCTCATGTTCGGGGTGAGAACACACCGGACGGAGGCGGCGAGCTCTCGTGCCCGCTTCATCTCTTCTGCGGTGAAACCGGTGCTTCCGATCACGATGGCCTTTCCCTTCGCCGCTGCAAGCTCGAGGTTTCTCACGGATACCTCGTGTGAGGTGAAGTCGATCACGACATCCCCACAGTCGAGCAAGCGGTCAAGATCATCGCCGATCAGAATCCCCGTCCGGCCGAGGCCCAGCCCATCGCCGACATCCCGACCGATCGCGGGATGCCCCTTCCGCTCCGCAGCGCCCGCCAGTTCAATGCCGTCCGTCTCCGCGATGAGGCTGACAATTCGTCCCCCCATCCGCCCGCCGGCACCCGTCACAATGGCCCTGATCATAATACACCCCTTCAGCCGATCAATCCGTAGTCCTGCATCACCTTCTTCAGCGCCGACTCGCTTTTCTCCGTCAGCCGGCAGAGGGGGAGTCGCAGCTCATAGGCGATCTTTCCCATCATCGCGAGCGCCGCCTTGACCGGGATCGGGTTCGTTTCGATGAACAGGGCGTCGATCAGCGGACTCATCCGGTGATGGAGGGAGCGTGCCTGTGAAAGGTCGCCGGCGGCAAAGGCGTCGACCATTGCCGCCATATCTCGCGGAACGACATTGGAGACCACGGAGATGACCCCCTTTCCGCCGATGGCGAGGAGCCCGAGGGTGAAGATGTCGTCGCCGGAAAGGACGGAAAAATCCGGCCCGCACAGGCGAATCACATCGCTCATCTGCTTGAGGGAGCCTGAGGCCTCCTTGACGCCGACGATGTTCGGAATCTCGGCGAGCCTCGCCAGCGTCTCCGTAAGCATGTTCGTGCCCGTCCGGCCGGGGATGTTGTAGATAATGACGGGAATCGGCACCTCTTCCGCAATGGCCCGGTAGTGCAGGTAGAGCCCCTCCTGCGTCGGGCGGTTATAATAGGGGCAGACGATGAGCGCCGCATCGACCCCCGCCTTCCAGGCATGTTTCGTCAGGCGAATCGCCTCCGCCGTGCTGTTGGAACCCGTACCGGCGATGACCGGCACCCGCTTATTGACCGCTTCAACCGTAATCTCGATCACGCGGTCATGCTCCTCATGGGAGAGGGTGGTCGATTCGCCCGTGGTGCCGCAGGGGGCAATTCCGTCCGTCCCGCAGGCAATCTGTTCTTCGATGAGGCGGCGCAAAGCCTCCTCATCCACTTTTCCGTCTCGAAACGGCGTCACAATCGCGACGATGGCGCCTCCAAACATATACCCTCCTTGCCTCTTCTCAATCGTTCATAAAATCGGGAATCTCTTCCCCCCGGGTCAGATCTTCGCAGGTCTCCCGCTTCCGGATGACGTACCAGCGGTCATCCCGCACCAGAATTTCCGGGATCCGGGGACGAGAATTGTAGTTGGACGACATGGTGAAGCCGTAAGCGCCCGCGCTCATCACCGCCATCAGCTCTCCCCTCTCGAAGGCGGGCAGCGGCCGCCCTTTGGCCAGAAAATCGCCGGACTCGCAGATCGGGCCGACCACATCCACCGTTATCTCCGCCCTCTCGCTGCGGATGACCGGCTGGATCCGGTGAAAAGAGCCGTAGAGGCTGGGTCGGATCAGATCGTTCATACCCGCATCGACGATGACGAATCTCTTCCCTTCATTCCCCTTGGTATAGAGAACCCGGGTCACCAGAATCCCCGCGTTCCCGACGAGCACCCGGCCCGGCTCGAAGATAAAGGTGCAGTCCAGATCCCTTGCGGCGTCGATGACCGCCCTGGCGTATTCGGCAGGCTGGGGAGGGGCCTCCTGATCATAGGTGATCCCCAAACCACCGCCGAGATCGAGATAGCGGATCGCGATCCCCTCTTTTCGGAGCCGCCGGATCAGATCCTTCAGCCGCTCGAGGGCATCGATAAAGGGGGCGATCTTGGTCACCTGCGAGCCGATATGGCAGCTCACCCCCTTGATGTCCAGATGCGTGAGCGCCGATGCACGCCGGTAAGCGACGAGAGAGGCCTCGACGTCGACCCCGAATTTGTTCTCCTTGAGACCCGTGGAGATATGGGGGTGGGTCTCGGGATCTACATCCGGGTTCACCCGGAGGGCGATCCCTGCCCGGACGTTCAGAATGGCCGCACGGTCGTTGATGGTTTCCAATTCCTGAGCCGATTCCACGTTGAACATCAAAATGCCGGTTTTAAGGGCAAAATCGATCTCATCCTCCCGCTTCCCGACCCCGGAATAGACGACCTTGCCGGGATCCACGCCGGCCTGCAGGGCCCGATAGAGCTCCCCCCCCGAGACGAGATCCACACCGCCCCCTTCCCGGGCGAAGAGCCGAAGGATCGCCGTGTTCGAATTGGCCTTGACGGCAAAGCAGACAATGTGGGGAACCTCCGCGAAGGCCGCATCAAAGACCCGGAAATGTTGCAGGAGCGTCCGGTTGCTGTACAGGTAAAAAGGGGTGCCCGCCTCCCGGGCGATTTCTGCAACAGGGACCTCCTCGCAGAAGAGTTGGTCATCCTGATAATGGAAGTAATTCATCGTTCCCTTCTCTTTCGTTTCTTTACGTTATGCGTTCTCAGTGTTTCTCCCGGAGCCGTTGGGCGGGAGCGGACAGCTCCCCGCAGTGTCCCCGGAAATCGCACGCCGATACCCGATATGAATAGAAACGGCCCGCCGTGACGGTCCCGTCAAGATAGCGGAACACCCTTTCCCCCCCGCGCCGCAAGGCTTGATCGCCGACCTTCGGCGTCGCGAACGGCCGGTATTCCTGCGGACATCCGGGACACGCCTGGTCCGCTGCCACCTCGCTGCGGATAATCCGGAAATGGTCGATCCGTCCGATCGGTCCGGACGCCGACCAGCCGAGCATGATCCCCTCCGCAACGGAATCGGCGGTGAGATCGGCGATCTCCGGAGGCGGGATGAGCCGCGGGGGAATGGGATCCCCCTTCTTCCCACAGCCCGCGCAGAGCAGGATGCTGAACAGGACCCCCATGAGAACCCTGCAAAGAATCCGGTGGCGTTTCAGCATTCCCCGATCTCCATGATCCGTTTGCGGACCGTCTCCTCCGCCGTACCGCCTGACCCTTTCCGGGCGTTGACCGACTGCCGGACGGTCAGACACTGGAACACATCCTTTTCGAAACCCTTGTAAAACCTCCGAAACTCGCGCAGGGTCAATCCGGTCAGTTCCCTTCCGTTCTGGATGCAGAACGAAACGATCCGCCCGACGATACCGTGGGCCTCCCTAAACGGCACCCCCTTCATGACCAGGTATTCAGCCACATCCGTTGCCGTGGCGAATCCTCCTCCCGCCCCCGCCTCCATCCGCTGACGGTTGTAGGTAAGACGGCCGATCATCGCGGTGAGGATCCCGAGACAGGCCTCCACGGTATCCACCGTGTCGAAGAGGGGCTCCTTGTCCTCCTGAAGATCCCGGTTATAGGTCATGGGCAGACCCTTCAGGATCGTAAGCATCGCAATGAGATTCCCGTAGACGCGACCCGTCTTCCCGCGAATCAGCTCCGCCACGTCGGGGTTTTTCTTCTGGGGCATGATGCTGCTCCCGGTCGTGAAGGCGTCGGCGATCTGAACATATCCGAACTCGTCGCTCGACCAGAGAACCAGATCCTCGCAGAAACGGCTCATGTGCATCATCAGCAGCGACGCGGTGAAGATGAACTCCGCGACAAAGTCCCGATCGGCAACCGTATCGATGCTGTTTTCGGTCACCGCGGGAAACTTGAGCAACGTGGCGACATAACGGCGGTCGATGGGGAGCCCCGTCCCCGCAAGCGCCGCTGCGCCGAGCGGCATGACGTTCACCCGCTTCAGGCAGTCCCGGAGGCGCGCCTCGTCCCGGTCGAGCATCTCACGGAAGGCCAGCAGGTAGTGGGACAGCAACACCGGCTGTGCCTTCTGCATGTGGGTGTAGCCGGGCATGATCACGCCCATCTCCTTTTTGGCCAGTTCAACGAAGCCGGCCTTCAGGGCTTTGAGAAACCCCACCACCCGCCCGATCTCCGCCCGCAGGTAGAGACGGATGTCGAGCGCGACCTGGTCGTTCCGGCTCCGGCCCGTGTGCAGTTTCCCTCCGGTCTCGCCGATCCGGGCGGTCAGGGCCTTCTCGATGGCCATGTGGATGTCCTCGTCGTCGGGGTGAAAGGCAAAGCTCCCCGCCTCGATATCGGCCAGGATTCCCCGGAGACCGGCCCGAATCGCCTTGGCCTCTCCCATCGTGATGATCCCCTGCCTGGCCAGCATCCGGGCGTGGGCGACGCTTCCCTCGATGTCGTACCGATAGAGACGGCGATCATAATGGATCGAGGCGGTGAAGGCCTCCACCGCACGATCCGTAGGCTCACTGAACCGCCCGCCCCAGGGCTTCTCAGCTTTCTTCATCTCTGCTCACCGTCCATCACCGTTGCAAAACCATCGAAAATCATGATCCCTCCGCGCGCTGGACCTTTTCCGCCGCCCGGGTCATCCCCGGGCATTCATCTTCGCCAGAATCCGGAGGCGTAGCGCGTTCAGGCGGATAAATCCCGTCGCATCCTTCTGGTCATAAACCCGATCTTTCTCGAACGTCGCAAAATCTTCGCTGTAGAGGGAGAGGGGGGATTTCCTCCCGACGACGATACAGTTCCCCTTGTAGAGCTTCAATCTCGCGGTTCCGGTGACGCGCCCCTGCGTATCGTCGATGAACCGCTGGAGGAGCTCCATCTCCGGGGAGTACCAGAAGCCGTTGTAGACGAGCTGCGCGTACTTGGGAATCATGGAATCCCTCATGATCATGACCTCGCGGTCCATCGTGATCGATTCGACGGCGCGGTGCGCTGCCCAAAGAGCGGTTCCGCCCGGCGTCTCATAGACCCCGCGCGACTTCATGCCGACGAAACGGTTTTCGACCATGTCCATGCGGCCGATCCCGTTCGCCCCGGCGATCGCATTCATGTGATCCAGGAGCAGGGCCGGGCTCATGGCCACTCCGTCCACGGAGACGGGGGTTCCTTTTTCAAAACCGATCTCCACATAGGTCGGCCGGTCCGGCGCCGCCTCAGGGGAAACGGTCAGGACGAACATGTCCTCCTTCGGCTCCGCCCATGGATCCTCGAGAATCCCCCCCTCGTGGGAAATGTGGAGGAGGTTCCGGTCGCTGCTGTAGGGCTTCTCCCTCGTCAGCGGCAGGGGAATTCCGTGCTTCTCCGCGTAATCGATCATCGAGGCGCGCGAATCGAACGTCCAGTGGTCGTCCCTCCAGGCCGCGATGATCCGGATCGCCGGATTGAGCGCCATGTAGGTCAGCTCGAAGCGCACCTGGTCGTTCCCCTTCCCCGTAGCCCCGTGGCAGACCGCATCGGCCCCTTCCATCTTGGCGATCTCGAGCTGCCGTTTGGCGATCAGCGGCCTCGCGAGGGAGGTCCCCAAAAGATAGGTCCCCTCGTAAATCGCATTCGCCCGGAGGGCCGGGAAAACGAAATCCCGGGCAAACTCCTCACGGAGATCGTCGATGTAGATCTTCGCGGCTCCGGTTTTGATCGCCTTTTCGCGGAGTCCGGACAGCTCCTCCTTCTGGCCGACATCCGCAGCGAAGCAGATCACCTCGCACTTGTAGTTTTCGATCAGCCACCTCACGATCACGGATGTATCCAGTCCTCCCGAATAGGCGAGGACCACCTTCTTCACCTCATTCACGATTGATATCCTCCTTATCGCATCAAGATTTCCATTACAGCCTTCTGGACGTGGAGGCGGTTCTCCGCCTCGTCGATGACGACGGAACGGGGACCGTCGATCACCTCTGCCGTGATCTCCTCGCCCCGGTGGGCAGGCAGGCAGTGCATGATAAGCACGTCCTTTCTCGCCCGTTCGATCAGGGCCTGGTTGACCTGGTAGCCCTGAAACCGCTTCATCTTTTCGTCCCGCTCGGCCTCCTGCCCATGCTGATCCAAACATCCGTATAGATGACGTCGGCTTCCCGTACGGCCTCCACCGGATCCCGATGGAGCACGACCCCGGCGGGCGCCTCGGCCATTCCCCGTGTCAGGATCGCCCCGTCCGGATCATACCCTTCGGGACAGGCCAGGTCAAGGTGAAACGGCAGTTTTGCCGCGGCGTTGATCCAGGAATTCGCCATGTTGTTCCCGTCACCGACATAGGCGACCTTCAGTCCCTCGTATCCCCCCCGCTTCTCGATGATCGTGAACAGATCGCTCAGGAGCTGGCACGGATGGAGGAGATCGGTCAGGCCGTTGATCACCGGAATCGTTGCATAGCGGGCAAATTCCTCCACGGACTCCTGGGAAAAGGTCCGGATCATGATTCCGTTGAGATAGCGGGACATGATCCGCGCGGTATCGGCGATGATCTCCCCACGGCCGAGCTGCGTATCCCGCCGGCTTAAGAAAAGCGCGATTCCCCCCAACTGGAACATTCCGACTTCAAAGGAGATTCTCGTTCTCGTTGAAGATTTATCGAAGATCATCCCCAGGGTCCTGCCCTTCAAGGGGGCATGGTCCTTTCCCTCCCGAAGCAGACGCTTGAGCCGGTGCGCCCCTTCGAAAATGGATTCATAATCGGCCCGTTCCAGGTCGTATTCGCTGAGCAGATCCTTTTTCATTTTCCCTCCAGCGCCTCATCCAGTATCCCCACGGCCTTGTCCACATCCAGTCTGGTCAGGATCAGCGGCGGGACAAAACGCAACACATTCCCGTTCGTGCAGTTGATGAGTAGCCCTTTTTCCATGCACTTGGTAACAAACTCCGCCCCGGGAACGGTCAGCTCTACGGCCAGGATCAGCCCCCGTCCGCGGACCTCCCGGATCCGGGCATGTTTTTTCTTCAACTCTCCTAGCCGGGAGAGGAAATATTCCCCCACCTTCTGACAGTTCTCAATGACCCCCTCTTCCAGGATGGTTTCCAGTGTGGCCAGCGCAGCAGCGCAGGCCAGAGGATTGCCGCCGAAGGTCGATCCATGGCTCCCCGGGACAAAGGCCGCGGCGATCTTTTCCTTCGCCAAAAGGGCCCCGATGGGAAAGCCGTTTCCCAAGGCCTTTGCCAAGGTGATCATGTCCGGGATCACATCGTCATGTTCGCAGGCAAAGAGCTTTCCTGTCCGGCCGATTCCCGTCTGGACCTCGTCCGCGATCATCAAAAGCCCCTTCTCATCGCAGATCCGCCGTATCCCCTGGAGATACCCGGGAGCGGGAATGACGACGCCGCTCTCCCCCTGGATCGGTTCGACCAGGACGCCGCAGGTCTTCTCCGTCACGGCCGCCTCCAGCGCGGTAAGGTCATTGTAAGGGACATACCGGAATCCCTCCGGAAGCGGTGCAAAGCCGACATGAAACCGCGGCTGCGCCGTCGCCGTCACGGTAGCCAGTGTCCGGCCGTGGAAGGAGTCCTGCATCGTGATCAGTTCGTATCGCCCCTGCATGTTTTCCGAGGCGTATTTCCGGGCAAGCTTGATCGCCGCCTCGTTGGCCTCCGCCCCGCTGTTGCAGAAGAACGCCTTGTCGAACGGAGAATTCTCGACGAGAAGGCGCGCCAGAAGGATCTGCGGCGCGATATGGTAGAGATTCGAGACGTGGAAAAGGTTCTCCGCCTGCTCCTTGATCGCGGCAACAACCGCCGGATGGGCATGGCCGAGCGCGCAGACGGCGATCCCCGCGACCAGATCGAGATAGCAGCGGCCGTCGCTGTCCCAGACATGAACACCCAGCCCCCTGGTCAGGACGACGGGAAAACGCTTGTAGGTCGACATGATGTAGCGATCGGACAGATCGATCCATTCCTGTGTGCTCATTTTTCCTTCCCCTTCAATTGTCGTCAACAGCCTATAAAACGATCTCCGTCCCGATCCCCCTATCGGTAAACATCTCCAAGAGGATCGTGTGTTTCAGACGGCCATCCACGATATGGGCCTTCTTCACCCCGGCCCGGAGCGCCTTGAGGCAGCATTTCACCTTGGGATACATCCCCCCCTCGATCGTCCCCTCCTCGATCATCCGACGGGCGGTCGGTTCATCCATCGTCTGGATCAGCTCCTTCTCCCGGTTGAGAACCCCCGGGACGTCGGTCAGCAGGATCAACTTCTCCGCTGCCAGGGCGGACGCGACAGCACCGGCCACGAGGTCGGCGTTGATGTTGTAGGTCTCCCCCTCGTCACCGACCCCGGTCGGGGCGATCACCGGGATGACGCCGTCCGCCATCAGCGAGACGATCAGCGACGCGTTGACCTCCTTGACCTTCCCGACAAGGCCGATGTCGATGATCTCGGGCGGCATGTCCTTCACCTTCTCCGCGCTCAGATAGTATTTCTCCGCCCGGATCAGGTTCGCATCCTTGCCGCTCAACCCGACCGCCTTGCCGCCGTGGCGGTTGATCAGGCCGACGATCTCCTTGTTCACTTTTCCCACGAGTACCATCTCGACGATGTCCATGGTCTCCTCGTCGGTGACCCGCATCCCCTGGATGAACTTCGATTCCTTCCCCAGCTTTTTCAGCAGGCTGCCGATCTGCGGGCCGCCGCCATGAACGACGACGGGATTGATCCCGATATACTTCATCAGGACCACATCGCGGGCGAAATTGTCCTTCAATTCCCCATCCACCATGGCATGTCCGCCGTACTTGATCACGACGGTCCGGTTGTAAAAGCGGCGGATGTAGGGAAGGGCCTCGACCAGGATTTCGGCCCGTTCCATCGATGTTTTCATATCGTCCATCAGCTTCTCCTTAGCAGGCTGTTGAGAGTTACAGGATATACCGGCTCAGATCCTCATCATCGACGATCTCGTCCAATTGGTCGGAAACATAATCGGCGTCGATCACCACCTCCTGACCCCGCATCTCCGGCGCTTCGAAGGAGATCTCGTCGAGGAGGCTCTCCATGATCGTGTAGAGACGCCGCGCTCCGATGTTCTCCATCCGGTCGTTCACCAGCGTCGCCGTCTCCGCGATCGCGGCGATCGCATCCTCCGTAAAGGAGATCCGGACCCCTTCGGTTGCCATCATCTCCGTGTACTGCTTGACGAGGGCGTTGTGGGGTTCGGTGAGGATCCGGATGAATTCGTCCCTGCCGAGGGAGTTGAGTTCCACGCGGATGGGGAAACGCCCCTGGAGCTCCGGAATCAGATCCGACGGCTTCGTCGCGGTGAACGCCCCGGCCGCAATGAAAAGGACGTGATCGGTCCGCACCATTCCGTAACGCGTGTTCACGGTGGATCCCTCAACAATCGGCAGGAGGTCCCGCTGCACCCCCTCCCGCGAGACGTCCGGGCCGTGCGTCCCGTCGCCCCCGACGATCTTGTCGATCTCGTCGAGGAAGACGATCCCCGACTGCTCGACCCGTTCGATGGCCGTCTTGGTCACCTTTTCCATGTCCACAAGCCGTTGCGCCTCCTCCTCGGCAAGGATCGAGAGCGCCTCGGGGACCTTCACCCGCCGCTTTTTCTTTTTCTGCGGGAAGATGCTTCCCAGCATATCCTTGACGTTGAGCCCCATATCCTCCATCCCGGCGGAGGAGAAGATCTCGACCATCGGCCCGCTCCGCACCTCGGCCGTCTCGATCTCGACAAAACGGCCGTCCAGTTTTCCCTCGTGGAGGAGGCGCCGGAGTTTCTCGCGGGTCGTGTCCTGCTCCGGGACGTACTCCGCCTCGATGGTCGTCCCGTTTCCTTCGGGGATCATCTCCGTCACATGCTTCTCCGCCGGTTTCGGCGGGAGAAGGATATCGAGGAGCCTGTCTTCCGCCAGTTCCGCGGCCTTCACACGGACGCGGCCCTGCTCCTCCGATTTGACCATGCCGATCGCGAGCTCCACGAGATCACGGACCATCGATTCGACGTCCCGCCCCACATAGCCCACCTCGGTGAACTTCGACGCCTCGACCTTGATGAAGGGGGAGTTGTCCAGCTTCGCGAGCCTGCGTGCGATCTCGGTCTTGCCCACGCCGGTGGGTCCGATCATGATGATGTTTTTCGGGGAGATCTCCTCCCCCAGCTCCTTCGAGACATTCTGGCGGCGCCAGCGGTTCCGCAGCGCAATCGCCACTGCCCGCTTGGCCTCCTGTTGTCCGATGATGTACTGATCCAGTTTTTCGACAATCTTTCTCGGTGTTAAATCATCCGGTGACATGGCTACCCTTTTCCGGGAAGGGATTTTGAATCGCTCCCCTTCACATTATCCTTCATGGGAGCAGATTTTGAATCGGCCCCCTTTGCTGTGGGAACAGATTTCAAATCCGCCCCTTCCGGTTCTTCTTCGAGATCGATCTCCTCCACGGTAATGTGGTCATTCGTATAGATGCAGATCTCGGAGGCGATTTTCACGGATTCCCGCGCAATCTCCGTCGCCGTGAGCTCGGAATAGCGGACCATCGCCCGGGCCGCCGCGAGGGCATAAGGTCCGCCCGAACCGATGGCCATGACGTTGTCGTCCGACTCGATCACGTCGCCGTTCCCGGAAATGATCAGAAACGCATCCCGGCTGACGGCGATCATCAGCGCCTCGAGGTGGCGGAGCACCCGATCCGTGCGCCAGTCTTTCGTAAGTTCCACGGCCGCCCGCACGAGGTTTCCCTTGTACTGTTCGAGCTTCTGGTCGAAGCGGTCGAAGAGGGTGAAGGCATCGGCGGTCGCCCCGGCGAACCCCACGATCACCTGGTTGTGGTAAAGGCGCCGCACCTTCCGCGCCCCGTGTTTCATGACCGTCGTATCGAGCGTCACCTGACCGTCTCCAGCCACGGTGACCCTTCCCCGGTGCCTGACGGCCAGAATGGTCGTTCCATGAATATTCATCTTTTCAGGTATTCCCTTCCCCGGCCCGCGGGTGGGCACGGTCATAGATCTCCATCAGCCGGCTCACGCTGACCGATGTATATTTCTGCGTCGTCGAAAGACTCTTATGTCCCAGCATCTCCTGAATGGAACGCAGATCGGCGCCCGCATCCAGAAGATGGGTGGCGAAGGTGTGCCGCAACGCATGAGGGCTGATCTTTCGGCCGATGCCGCTCTGTCGGACCACGCTTTCCACCACTCGCGCGACGCCCCGCGGATTCATCCGCTTCCCCCTCGTGCTGAGAAAAAGGGCTTCCTCCCCTTTTCCAGCCATTTCCTCCTTGAGGAGTTCCCCCCGTTTCTGCAGATAGGCTTCAATCGCCTGCAGGGCCGGCCGGCCGAACGGGACGATCCGCTCCTTCCGCCCCTTCCCCCGGACCTTGATCAGCCCTTCCTGAAAACGAACATCCTCAAGGTTCAGTCCCGTCAACTCGCTCAGACGGATCCCCGCGGAATAGAAAAGCTCGATCATCGCGCGATCCCGGCGTCCGGCCGCATCCTCTGCAAATTTCACCTGGAGGAGCGCCAGCATTTCATCCGCCGACAGCACGACGGGAATATATTTCTCGCACCGGGGAAGCTGAATCAACTCCGCCGGGTTGACCGCCACCACACCCTCCCGGAGAAGGTACCGGTAGAAGGAGCGCAACGCCGCCACCTTCCGGGAGATGGTCACCTTCCGGAGCTTCTCCCGGTACAGCGAGGAGAGAAAAGAACGGATCACCAGCGGATCCGTGGGGATCTCCCCTTCCCCCCTGCCGGCCCGTCCCGGCATCTCCAGGAAGGTCTGAAACTGACGCAGATCGGTCAAATACCCTTCCTGCGTATGGTCGGAGAGATTTCGCTCTACCTGCAAATGTCTGCCGAACCCGCCGATAGCCTGCTCCAGAAGACCCATCAGTTGCCCCAATATTTTAGCAGAGGGGACAGATTTGAAATCTGTCCCCGGGATATTCCCGGTCATCCCTCATGATATAAATTGTGATCCCCTATCACATCTTGTACTTTCCGAAATCCTCCGGGGAGAGATTTTCAAGGAACTCCGAGAGCTTCTCCTTCTTCAGCCGGTCCAGATCGGTCATCTTCGTCCCAAAATCGACATTCCGGGACTTTTCAATCACCCGGTCCTCGACAAAAATCGGGGCACCGGCCCGGAGGGCGACAGCAATGGCGTCGCTGGGACGGGCGTCGACGACGATGGTCTCCCCCTTGAGCAGCAGGTGAAGATTGGCGAAGAAGGTGTTGTTCCGAAGGTCATGGATCTCCACCCTCGTCACCTCGGCCTTCAGGACCTTGAGGATCTCGTTCAAAAGGTCGTGGGTCATGGGGCGAGAAAAGGTGATCTTCTCGATCTCCGTCGCGATGGCGCTGGCCTCGAAGATGCCGATCCAGATCGGAATCGCCTTCTTCTCTTCGAGATCTTTCAGGATGACGATCGGGGTATTGGTGATCGGATCCATCGTCAGACCCGACACCTTCATCTCAATGAACATCTGCACCTCCTCGTTCCTCCATCTCGCCCCGCAGGGAATGGAGGAAGGCCTCCACAATCCTGACGGATACCGTCTTTCCGACCAGCCCGGTTGTCCCGCGGAAATTGACGATCCGGTTTGTCCTTGTCCGCCCCATCATATCCCCGTACCCGTTTCGGCTCGGCCCTTCGACCAAGACCTCTTCCCGCCGTCCCACACAGGCCCGGTTCTTCTCCAGGGTGTGCTCTTCCTGGAGGGCCTGAAGCGTTCTCAGCCGTTCCCGTTTCACACCTTCGCGTACGGGCCGGTCCATCCCGACGGCAGTCGTCCCCTCCCGTTCCGAGTACTGGAAGGAGAAGAGGTTGTCAAACCGGATCTCCCGCATCAGCTCCAGCGTCTGCTCAAAATCCCCGTCCTCTTCCCCCGGAAACCCCACGATCACGTCGGAGGTGATGCTGATCCCGGGGCAGGCCCGGCGAAGGGCGGCCACCTTCTCCCTGTACGCCGCAACGACATAGCCCCGGTTCATCCGGTCAAGCACCCGGTCCGATCCCGATTGCACCGGAAGGTGGATGTGCTCGCAGAGAGAGGCGATCTCTCCGAAACAGGTCATCAGGCGCGGCGACAGGTCCTTCGGATGGGAGGTCGTGAAGCGGATCCTCTCGATCCCCGGAACCTTCCCGATCGCGCCGATCAGCTCTGCAAAATCAGTTCCCTCCGGCAGCGTCTGCCCGTACGAGTTCACGTTCTGCCCCAGAAGTGTCACCTCCCGGATACCGTTACCGGCCAACGTCTCAACCTCACGGAGGATTTCCGGAAGCGGCCGGCTCTCCTCCCTTCCCCGCAGATGCGGCACGACGCAGTAGGCGCAGAAGTTGTTGCACCCCTGCATGATCGTCACAAAAGTGATCACCGCCCCTGCGGCCGGTTGGGCCGGAATTGAAAGCGAGCGGACTCGGTCGCAGAATCCCGTTTCAGCGATCCGTCCCCTTTCCCGTTCCAGTTCACCGACCATTTCGGGAAGCCGGTGGATCTGGTGCGTGCCGAAAACCAAATCGACATAGGGCGCCCTCCGGAAGAAACGGTCGCCCCACTGCTGGGCGAGGCAGCCGCCCACGCCGATCAGGAGATGCGGATTCCTCTGCTTCAAAGCACGGAACCGCCCCAACTGACTGTAGATTTTCTGGGCCGCCTTTTCGCGGATGCTGCATGTATTGACGAGGATAAGGTCCGCCCGCCCCGGATCGTCTGTTGTCCCGTATCCCGAAGGTGCCAGAAGGGCTGCCATCTTCTCCGCATCCTGGACATTCATCTGACAGCCAAAAGTCTGAATATAGAGCTTTTTTTTCTCCAAACCTTTCCTTCCTGACTGAACCATACGTGGATGAATTAAACCATGGCAGGGGGATAGTCAATACCTTTTTACAGGGATTATTGAAAATGTTGAGCAGGGGAGCCGACCCATCCGGGCCATCGACCAGCGTATCGGGGGGGGGTGAAGTGAAGCCGCGGCCTACATCTTTCCCGCGGGCTTCTTTTTCACATCCGCTTCGGCAATGCGTCTCTTCGTTTCAGCGATGAAGTAGCTCACCTTGTAATCGAGGCCGACATTCGGGTACTCTCGGATGATCTTTTCAAACCGGCGCAGGGCCGATGGGTACTCCTTGAGGTTAAAATAGAATTCCCCCACGTAGAACTCCTGCTCGCCCAGCGCCTTTCTGCATTCCCGGACCATCTTCTCGGCCATGAAGGAGAATTTGCTCCCGGGAAAGCGGACCATGAGGCGCTCGAACTCCTTGAGCGCCTTGAGGGTCTCCGACTGATCGCGATCAATCGTTGTGATCTCGTTGAAGTGGCACATCCCGATCTGATACATCACGTAGGGAAGGTTCTCGTTCGTCGGATGGAGATTCAGATATTCGTTGTAGGCCAGTTCCGCTTCGAGATATTGCTTTCCGCTGAAATAGGCGTCGGCAATCCCCATCTCCGCTGCGATGGCGAGGGGACTTAGCGGATACTCCTCCTTGACCCGATGGAAAAGTTCGATGGACCTTTTGTAGTCTCCGCTCTGATAATCCTTCAGCCCCTGTTGGTAGAGACCCTCCGGGGTCGAGCGGGCCAGCTCTGCCGTCTTTCCCCAAGGCAACCAGATTTTGCAACCGGAGAGCAGAAATACGATTGTCAGCAACGCGAAAAATATTTTTTTATGACGAACTGTTATCATCTTTAATCGCCTACAGTGCCTTGCGGATGAACGCCTCCAGGCGTTCCTTCGGCACCAGGCCGATCAGCGTGTCGAGGAGCTTCCCCTCCTTGAAGAGGAGCAACGTCGGGATGCTCATCACACCATAGGTTGCGGCCGTTTTCGGATGGTCGTCGATGTTGACCTTCGCCACCTTGATCTGATCGCGGTATTGAACGGCCAGTGCCTCTACTGTGGGACCGATCGCCTTGCAGGGACCGCACCAAGGCGCCCAGAAGTCAACCAGGGCAGGCCTGTCCGCCTTGAGGATCACCTCTTCAAAATCGCCGTCACCGACGTGGACCAACACCTCTTCTCCCATACGATGGTCTCCTTTCTGCAGTTTTTCGTCCGTTACTATCGCATAGATGGACAAACAATGTCAATTGAAGATCCATATACAGGAGGATGAGGCCGTTTTTTGACAGACGCCGGACGATCTGCTATAAGCCCGACAACACCCCGTAACCCATTGAAGAGGAGAGCACATGAAACCGCTGGGCATCATCTCGGGAACCGTCCTGTTGCAGGGAAAGGGGATCTTTGCCGGGTTGCGTGAAAAAACGGTCGAAACGGAGTTCGGCCGATCAACGGTCCTCTGCTCCGCCGACATTGTATTCATCGCCCGTCACGGGACGGACCCCTGCCGTCACATTCTGCCTCACCTCATCAACCACGAGGCGAACCTGACGGCGCTCAAGGAACTCGGGGTGCGGGAAATTCTCGGTGTCCATTCAACCGGTACGCTGAAACGCCATCTGAAGCCGGGGATGCTCGTCGTCCCGGATGATTACATCCTGCTCGGAGCGGGACCAACGGTCGTCCGGGAAAAGGCGACGCACATCATACCGGTTCTGAGCATGGAGGTCCGGCGTAAATGGCTGGAGGCGGCCCGCGATTCCGCCCTCGATTGCGTTGACGGCGGGATCTACTGGCAGACCGTCGGCCCCCGTTTCGAAACGCGGGCCGAGATTTCGATGATCTCGCAGTTTGCCGACCTCGTCGGGATGACGATGGCAAGCGAAGCCGTCATCGCGCAGGAGTTGGAGATTCCCTACGCCTCTCTCTGTTCGGTCGACAATTTCGCCCACGGCCTGGAGGAAAAGGCGTTGACGATGGAAGAGGTCTTCCGGCACGCACGGCAGAACGCCGAGGCGATCCTCCGGATCCTGACGAGGTATATCGAGCGGAACGTTCTGACGCCCTAACCGGTTTAGATCAGAAGGTGTAGAGCAGGCTGTTCAAAAATGGTCAGATGCAAGGCGCACAAAAACCGAAGAGCGAGGCGTATATGGAAATACGTCGAGCGATGAGGTTTGCAGCGCAACGCAGCAGATGAGCGTTTTTCAACAGCCTGTCAGAAGGCCCCGAGCTGGCACGGCTTAATTCGGAGTTTAAGCGTCTCGCAGGCCGCGGAAACCTCCATTCTCGGGATCTTCCGTTTTGCAGCGATCTCCCAGGCGCTCTTGCAGGAAAGCCTTCCATCGGCAAGACTTCCGCGGATGGCTGCTTCGAAATCCGGGGCAACCGCCGCCGCCGGATGGACGGCCTTCCCTTCAGGATAGCCGAAGAGGCCGATCTGGCAGCGGCCGATTCGAAGCTCCAACAGATCGAGCGTCCGGCCGATTTCCGCAAGCGAAACGCCAAGCGTTAGACCGATCCGCTCGGCCTCGGCGCAGGCGAGCTCTCCCGCCGCGGCCTTTTCCCGAACCGCTCCGGCGATCCGCTCGTCCGGTCTCACGCCCGGCCCATGCTTGGTGGCATAACGCCCCGCATCCTTGTGTGTCATGGTCTCATCCTCAATATTTCATATAGTGAAAAGGTTCGATCATCGAGAGCGCCTCGGCATCCAGGGTCTGAAACCCATTCTTTTCCAGAAGGGCCTCGGCCTTTTCGATCTGATCCACACTGACCACGAAGACCGCTTTCCGGTGTCCCTCCAGCACGAAGCCATAGGCGTTGTTGATGTTGACATTCTCCGTCAGAAGAAGCTGCGTCAGCCGGTCCAGTCCGCCCGGCTGGTCGGGAATGACGACGGCCAGGACCCGACCGAGCGAGACGGTCATTCCGGCCTTTGTCAGGACCGCCTCTGCGCGCGCGGGATCATCGACGATCAGGTTGATGACGCCAAAGGTGTCGGACGTGGAGATCGTCGTTGCCCGGATGTTGATCTTCTCTTTCGCCAGGACCTGCGTCACTGCGGCCAGCCTCCCCGGCTTATTTTCCGCAAAAATTGAAAGTTGATAGGAAATCATGGGAGCCCCCTGTATTAATCCTTCCGGTTGTCGATGACGCGCTTCGCCTTTCCCTCGCTCTTCGGAAGGCTGTCCGGTTCCACCAGATCGACCCTCGGCGTGATCAGGATATCGCTTTTGAGTTCCTCCACAATCCGCCGCCGCAGAACCTCCAACTGTTGAAGATCGCCGCCGAAGAATTCCTTCTGAACCTCCACCTTGACCGTCATCGAGTCGTTGAAGTCCACCCGGTTGAGGATGATGACAAAGTTCATCCCGACGCCGGGAATCTCCATGAGCTTCTTCTCGATCTGGATCGGAAAGATGTTCACCCCCTTCAGGATCATCATGTCGTCGGTCCGCCCTTTGATGCGTTCAATCCGCCGATGGGTCCGGCCGCAGGGACAGGGGCCGGGGATGATCCGGGTCAGGTCCTTTGTCCGGTAGCGGAGGATCGGCATCCCTTCCCGAAGGAGTGTCGTTGTGACCAACTCCCCCTCCTCGCCGTCGGGGAGGGGTTTGAGCGTCACGGGATCGATGATCTCGACAATGTAGTTGTCCTCCCAGATGTGCATCCCGTTCTGCTCCGGACACTCGAAGGCCATGCCGGGACCGTTCATCTCGGACAGGCCGTAGGAGTTGAAGGCCTTGAAGCCGTAGAGCTCCTCGATCTTCCGGCGCATCTTCTCCGAGTGGGGTTCGGCTCCGAGGAAGGCCATCCGGATCTTCGTGTCCCGCCGATCGACCCCGACCTCCGCAAAGACGGACGAGAGGTGAAGGGCGTAACTGGGGATGATATGGATGGCCGTGGTCTCAAAGTCCCGCATGAGCTGAATCTGACGCTTGCTGTTTCCCGCCCCGGCGGGGATCACAAGCGCCCCGATCCTCTCCGCGCCGTAGTGAAAGCCCAAGCCCCCCGTGAAGAGGCCGTAGGTCATCATGTTCTGGAAAATATCGGAGCGCCTCATCCCGGCCATGTACATCGAGCGTGCCAGGAGGTTCGTCCAGGCCGAGATGTCAGAGGCCGTATGGAAGATCACCGTGGCCCGGCCGGTCGTACCGGAAGAGGAGTGCATCCGGATCAGTTCGTCGCGGGAACAGGCGAGAAAACCATAGGGCCAGTTCTCCCGGAGATCCTCTTTGGTGGTCAGCGGCAGTTCTCCGACCTCGGCCGCCGTCCGGATCCGGTCGACATCGAGGCCCATTGCCGCAAACCGCCTGCCGTAGTGGACGGATTTCTTCGCCCTCTCCAGGGTTTCCCGGAGCCTCACCGCCTGCAATCGCCCCAGTTGCTCCCTGTCCATCGTCTCGATCTCTTTTTCCCAGTACATGCCGCGCCTCCGCTGCTGGTTTGAATCAATCCCGCACCAAGGATCGATTCGGTCCTATGGTTTACGGGTTCCCTGTACCACCGGATAGCCGGGCCGCCCGGTTTTCATCCAGTCGACGATGTTCATCGCGGCTTTGCGGCGCAGTTCGATTTCGGCCTCGATCGAATAAAAAGCCGCATGCGGACTCAGGATCACGCGCGGGTCCGCAAGCAGGGGCGAGGCTGCATCAACAGGCTCTATCGGCAACACATCCAGACCGACGGCGGCCAGTTTGTTCTGTTCCAGTGCTCGCACCAGCGCATCCACATCGATCACCGCGCCGCGTGCCGTATTGACCAGATAAGATCCGGGCTTCATTCTGCCCAGCAGGGCCTCGCCGACCATGCCACGGGTCTCGTCGTTGAGCAGACAGTGGATGGAGATCGCGTCGGCCTGCTCGAACAGGCCATCCAGGGAGACCGGTTGCACATAGGCCGGGAAGTCTCCATCGATCAGGTAGGGGTCGTGGGCAATGACACGCCCGAAAAGGTTTCGCGCGATGTGGGCAAAACGCTTGCCGATACGGCCGAGCCCCAGGATGCCCAACGTGAGATTGGAGGCACGCGGAATCGTTGCCGCAGAGGTATAGTGCCAGCGTCCCTCATGAATATCGCGGTTGTAGCGCACCACGTTGCGCATGCAGGCAAGCATCAATGCCAAGGCATGGGTGGCCACTTCGCCCACGCCGTAATCGGGCGAATTGGCCACCCATATGCCATACCGGGCCGCGGCCTTGTCATCAATCGTGTCGTAGCCGGCCCCAAGGCGCGAGCAAATGCCCAGCATGGGCAGCGCCGCCAACACCCGGTCCGTCACCGGGGCGTACTGTACCAGCAGGGCCCGGCAATCGCGCGCCGCGTCGATCACCTCCTGCTCCGTGCGGCACTGCGCTTCCAGCATTTCCATGCCAGCTTGGCGGAAAATATCCCGTTCCAGCGATATATCGAGAAAGTCGTAATCGGTCAACAAAACCTTCATGGGCGATCCTTTCGCGTCGTGGTCGGTTTATTCAGCTTTTCCAAAATGGGATCCATGATCTTTTCGATCCTGGCCTTCACGGTCCCATATTTGAACTGCTCGGCATCCGACAGCGGCTGCTTGGGCGGCCCCATCTCAAACCCCCTTGTCTCCAGGGCCACCTTGAAACCCAGCGGAAAAGGCATGGCAAACATGGCGCGCACCGCAAGCAATATGGAAAATTGCAGCTCCCTCGCCTGGTCATAATGGCCTTCCTGCCAGGCATTGTAAATCCCCACCATGATCTCTGGCAAAATACCGGACGTGGCCGTCATGCACCCTTTGCCGCCGACCATCAGACACGCCAAAAGTGTCTCCTCCCTTCCCGTTAAAAAATTCATCTCTTCCCTGGCAATGCGGATCTTATCCATGAAGTGCATAAAATCAACCATGCTTCCGCTGCTGTCCTTCATGCCCACAACATTCTTGCGGCGGGAGAGACGCTTCACAACGTCGACGTTGATCGGCTGTGTAAAGAGAGGGATGTTATAGAGGATCACCGGGATGTCCACGGCATCGATAATCGTCTCAAAATACCTTTCGATCATCTCCTGTGAAAGGGGGTAATAATACGGCGGGGCGATCACGATCGCATCGCAACCCAGTTTTTTTGCTTTTTCGGCCAGATAGATGGACTCGGCCGGATGGCTGCTTCCCACGCCCGGCGTAACCCGGACCCGCCCCCGATTTTGATCGACAACGATCTCCATCATTTGAACCTTTTCTTCCCGTGTCAAATGAATGAATTCCCCGACCGAACTGACGGGAAACAATCCATGCACACCCGCTTCGATCAGGAAATCGACCATCCGCCTCAATTCCGTTTCATTCACGGTCCCGTCCGCGGAAAAGGGGGTTAGCATCGCCACATATACGCCCTCAGGCTTGAACATCATTGACCTCCACATAAATGCCGAGTTCTCTCAATTTTTTTTCCGTCGGTATTCCGTCCGCATCCCAACCCTTCACAAAGTAATAGTCTTTCATCAACTGGCTAAGATCCGCAACCCGATCCCGGGAATTTCCTTCTTTCAGCCGTTCCCTGAAAAATCTCTTCGGCAATGTATCCTGCTCTTTGGTTAAACCCTCCCGCAAATTAAAACATCGCACGAGATTGTTGACCCTCTCGCCGATTTTCAGAATGGACCTGGCATCGGCAAAAGCCTCCATTCCGGTCGCTGCATGCAGCAACGGCACAATCTGTTTTAAATTCATCGCAAATGTCGCAAAAAGGCAGATGCCAACGGAATTGATCATGCAAAAGAGATCCTGCTGGTTTTTGACAAATTCGGCTTTAAACTCATCGGAAAAGGGATCCATCCTCTGCTCTGCCGCCAAAAGCTCTTCTCCGATGGGCCAGGACCGAAGATGACACCCTCCGCGATCGCTCGTTGCATACGCCAGGGCCATCCCGGTAGATCCGCGGGGATCATACGCCGGCAGCTCAAGCCCTTTGACGTGCATCGCAAATTCCGCCGCCCCCTGCACCTTCTCGGCAATCCGTTTCACCCCTTCCCCCCAGAGAGCCCCGGGGCCTTCCCGCTTGCCGATGAGGTGAATGGCCCGGATGATTCCCTCCGCATCTCCAAAGCGAAGCGGAAATCCGATGTCGGCTTCCGTTAAAACCCCCTTTTCAACACACTCCATCAGGAAACCGATGACATTTCCGGTGGAAACACCGTCTATGCCGTAGACATCACACAGATATTCCGCCTGGACAATGGCGCCGAGATCGGCATTGTCGCACTGGGCGCCGAAGGCCCAGACATTTTCATAATCAAGCCCTTCCGTAAAACTCCCCTGATAGTTTCCTTCCCGGACCTCGGCAATCTTGCTGCAGTAAATCGGACATCCGAAACACGCCCTGTCACGGATGTAGAGAGCCCGGAGCGTTTCTTCATTGATCTGCCGGACGCCGTCAAATTTGCCTTTCTGAAAATTCCTCACCGGATGAATGCCGGCATCATCCATACAGGAAAGAATGACATTGGTCCCGTATTTCTGCCGGCCTCCCCCAGTGTCCGGATGGATGGCAAGCTCATTGAAGGCCTCCCGACACATGATCATGAATCTTTCGGAATCATGAATCGATATCCCTCCCGTTCCCCTGACCGCCACGGCCTTCAGATTCTTCGATCCCATCACCGCGCCGGCGCCCCCCCTGCCGAGCGCTCGGTATTCGGAGATGATCGCGGCAATCAGAGCCCCCCTCTCTCCGGCGGGGCCGATGCAGGCAACCCGAAAGTCTTTCCCGTAATCGTCTTTGATCCGGCGATGGGTGACGATGGTGTCCAACCCCCAGAGGTCGGGAACCGGTTTCAGACTGACCCTGTCGTCATCGATCACGAGCATCACCGGCCCGGCGGCGCGACCCCGGACAATGATCATGTCGAAGCCCGCATACTTCAGCTCCGGCCCGAAAAAACCGCCGCAGTTGGCATCCAGCCACAAACCGGTTGCAGGGCTCTTGGTACAGACCTCAAAACGTCCGCTTGCCGGTGTCATGGTCCCGGTCAGCGGACCGGCGGCAAAAACCAGTATGTTTTCCGGGGACAGAGGAGGACATCCGGGCGGCAGTTGATCGAAGAGGATCTTTGCCCCGAAACCTTTTCCCCCCATGTATTCACCCGCAAATACCGGATCAAGGGGATATACCCGGATCGTCTCTTTCCCGAGGTCCACATCGAGCACCTTCCCCGCATAACCTCCCAGCTTTTTGCTCATCACTTCATCCTCTCTATCGCCTGGGTGGGACACCATTGAACGCATTGAAATTCACCTTCGCACGTATCGCATATCAGCGGAAGGCGGGTATGGGAATCCAGATGGATTCCGTTTACCGGACAGGCTTCCGCACATCGTCCGCAACCATCGCACCGGTCCTTGTCCAGCCGGATCCAACGGTCCCAAGTAAGCGCAGCGGTCGGACAGGCGGCAACACATTCATGGTCCTTACAGGCCAGGCAAACGCTGATCACCGGCGCCTGCGGCCATTCGACCTCGATGCGGATGCGGGATCGCTTCGTGGTATTTTCTCCAAAATGCCGCCAGCAGCAAATCTGCATGCAGATCTGGCATTCCGTACATCGGGAACGTCTGATTTTGATCATCCTTTTCACCGTTTCTTACGTAATAGTGAACGGGCCTCTTCCCATGCCACCGGCATTTTCCTCGTTTACGCCCGGCAGGGTTTCCATAAGGCATTGCTTTTTCGCGGTGGGAGCATATGAAGAACGGTCTTGTGTGTCAATTGAATTTTTTCCCCTCAGAAGTTCACCACCGGTCCGATCTCCTCCTCCGGATAGATCCGGCCGGGCTTGGGCGGCATGGAATTGTACACCCAGTCGATGTCCAGCCGCCCGAGGGTGATCCCCCGGTAGCGCCTGAATCCCATGAATGTTCCACGGACCAGTACATCTTCCATGGCCATGGTCAGCCCGAACACCGCAAGCGGCATCCCCTGCTCCAGGTTCGAGAGCTCCGGCCCGAAGGCCAGCGGGGAGAAGACAAGCCGCCGGCTGTCCGCGGCCTGACACTGGATGATTGGTATGATCATGGGAAAGGAGTCTTCGCCGATATAAGAGAGAAACTTCAGCGTGTCGAGTCTTGTAAACAGGGCCTCGGCCCAGGGTTTCAGGATCCGGGTTTCCCCGCTGTTCCGGGCGGCGGATCTCGCGGCCCGGGTGAGCAGTGCGGCGATGGCGATCCTGGCAAGGGGGAGCCCCTCCCCGCCGTAGGTCTCCGCGAGATCCAGGTAGTGGACCGTGTGGATGCCGAAGTAGGCATTGTAGCGGAACATGGGCTTGTTGTTGAACATATCGAAGTCCTCGCCATTCCGCAGCTCATGGGTCCAGATGGCCTTTCCGCGCCAGAGACGTTTGTCGAGGGTCATGATCAGGAACCCCGTCTTGGGATTGTTTTTTACGTGCTCCTTGCTCTTCCCCTCTGAAAATTGGCCCCAGATCAGCCTGGTGGGCGTCTTTGCCTGCAGTGCGGTGATCAGGGTGATGTGGGGCAACCCCTCCGGGTTTACCGTGGCGATCAGCCCCACCTTTGCCTCGGGTTCGAACTGCTCCATGTCCTCTTCGGCGAATCGGCTATATACATTCATTTTTGGTTCATCCTGTCGATGCGTATTTTCTGAATAAGGATAAGTCTATCACGGGAAGCATTACCTGTAATTCAGTTCTTTTAATACCCTCTGGTTGAAGAGCTCCGGCTGTTCAACGACCGGGTTATGAAGACTTTCGGGAATACCGACAACGGTCAGATTATGAAAACAGAGGCACGCTAAGTTGATGAAGTCCTTGATCGGCCCGAAACTCCGACCACCCTCAATGTAAATAACCGGCAGATTCGTGCGGTAGGATTCCTTGTATATCTTCAACATCTTTTGGGAAAATCGGCGAATGGCCTTTAAAAAGCCCAATGCGCTTTCAACAGGAGTCCGGTTGAAGCCCTCCCATGTGTACATCCAGCCGTTATTGCCGTTCGTCTGTTGCAGAGGCACAAAAGAGTTCAGGAGGTTGAAGCCGAAGCGGGTCTTGAAAACCATCCGATAGAGGATCTTGTTGAAGCCGGGCAGGAGAAGTATATACAAGTACTGAGGGAAATAGGCGTACAGTTCAATGAGTATAAGCCGTTCGACCATTCCCGGATGGAGGCGTGCGAGTTCCATCGCGACATTTCCGCCAAGACAGTTGCCAACCAGTGTTACCGAGGTATGCCCCATGGAGAGAATGAATTTCCTGCCGATCTCAACAAGGTCTTCAATTGAAAAATTCGACAGAGGGGAACTATTTCCATAACCCGGCCAGGCGGGCCGGTAAACGGTATAGTGGCGTGCAAAGTCAGCATGACACGGTCCGAAGGTGTCCTCATTGCCGATCCATCCGTGAAAGAAGACAAGAGGCGGTCCGGAGCCGCTTTTTTTGTATGAGATGGCACTCCCATTGATCATGGCGATTGATGATATCTCGGATCGATCGCTCAGGGGTAAGTATGTATGATCAATAAGGGAATGATTCATGGATGATGATTCGGCGTATATCCCACTTCTGAAAGGTAGGCTTTGACTTGAGCCTTCCAGTCATCATATTGCTGGGGAGTATGGTGGTTTTTCATATGATCTTCCCAATTTTTTGCGTGAAAAATCAGATTTTCTGCCAGGGCAGGCAGGGCAATCTCCGTTGCTTTGTTGACGATGGTCATGAGAGAAGACAGGTTGCCTCCGGGGTTGCTGTTCACATAATAGACACAGTCGGTTTTCCGTAGATCTTCCCTGCTTTTGATGAACTCTCGGGACAATGGTGAGATGTGCCAGCATCCCTCATTTCTCAGGGTCGTCACTGCCTCCATCCGATATTTGTCCATCTGGATATTGATCTGGTCCTGACAACGCATTTCCGGTTCTTGCAACCAATGACTTTCCCAGGGAAAGGAGGTTTGATCGGCATGACGTTTCAGTGTGTACTGACGTGGCGCAATGAAGGGCAAGACCAGAAGCTGGTATAGATACCTGTCTTTCTCGCAGGCGGCGGAATCAAAGACATAGGGCATGAATGTCCGTCTCTTGTCCGTGAACGAGCCGTTGTTCGGGTACTGCGAAGAGACCTGGCTGAAGTGCTTGATGTCCGCAACAATCTGCCAGATGGTGGGAGGATCGAAGGGCAGGAAGATGCGCAGATAGCCGGCCTTGAGGCCTCCCGGAGTGTCCAGCAAACGCGTCACCGGCCTCCCCGAAGAGAGCAAAGACCGCTCCCCTTCCGTGAAAGATATGGCCGGAATCTTCTGCATGAGTTGGCGATCCGGTCGCAAGACGAAACCGATTTCTGCGGCAGCAGCGGCATATTCGACATTCAGAAGAAAAAATGAAAGGATCGCATACAGGACAAGAATTCCCGGGAAACGGGCAATCCTCATCCTGCAAGAATATTTCATGATAACGTCATGACAGATCATCGCAAACCAGACAGACCTCTCCGTCACACATTTTTATTGATTTTCTCATCTCAAAACGACAGCGAAGCGTACAAGAGGAATTCTTCGCCAAATGAGGACAGGCATGGTTCCTGATCCGGTTTGTTCGGAAGTGCTTCCATGATTGCCTTGGTCGAAGTCTTATCGCTGATTATTTATGGGGAAAGATGCGGCGGATAAGATCCAAGAATTCCGCCGGGTCCTTTTCCCCGGCTGAGAATTTTTTTGCCGATTGAACAAGTTTCTGTAAAGCAAAGAGACCGCCGACTTCATTTACCAAACTCGCCGTGAGTTTCTGGCTATGGCCCGCAATAAAGTTTCCACTGCCGGCTGTCTCGCCACATCCACATTTACATTTGCCCATATTTTCTCCCTTCGTCGAATGTACAAAGAATTTTCGGCGCGGAGCACACATCCATAATTGATCTGAACAGACCCGCTCCCGGGGGCTTGCACCTCCTCGGAATTTTACCGACATACTCCCAATTATAGATAACTATAAGGGATATTTTTTTTGAAATCAAGAAATAAATCAAAAAGTATTGCACCCCCTGCGGTCATGCAGGATGATCACTTTCCCGATCCATTCCCCTCAGAGGATTTCCGTGCAGGTCTTGATGTCCATCTGCGGTTCGAGGAGTGCAAATAGCCTGCCCATGGAGGTCATCAGGTTTGCCGAATGCAACTTCAGCGCATCCTTATCGGCGTATTTCTCGTATATCACGATGGTTGTGCTGTTTCCCCCGCCCTTCACCATGTGCGGGATATATGCCAGGCACCCCGGTTCGTTCTTCATCAATTTCGGAATATCTTCCTTCAATATCTGGACGGCCTCATCCATTCTCCCCTCTTTGACCTTCAGCGTGGCAATCACGGTATACATGGGCTTCCTCCTTAGCGGGTTTCCTTCACACCTGATGGACTCATCATGCATTTGTTAATTCTATAGTAGGCGTCCCCCTGTTTGTCAAGCCCATTGGCTTGATTACCGTAACAGGTCCCGTGTAGATCAGCAAACGGTAACTTCCCTGCTCATGGGTCCGCTGACATGAATGATGCCGGGATCCACCCCCGAGCCGGCGGCCGCTACGGCCAGACTTGTCGCCTCCGCTTCCGACACGGGGGGACAGTTCCGGAGGCCCCAGTCGATGCCCAGGCCGTCGTATTTGTGGATGCACAGGTTGTTGAAGGCGCAGAGCTCCCACCTTCCCGTCAGGGACCCCAGATGTTCCCGGATGAATTCCCCGATCCGCTTCAGGTTCAAGGCGGTCGCGGTGCAGTCCGGGATGAGAGGGGTGCGTATCCAGAGTTCCCGCGGCCGACCGCACTCCCGCATGAAACGGGCCAGCGATTTCAGATTTTCGAGAATCCGGGCGTTCGTGACGCCGGTAAACTGCCTGTGGCTCTCCGGATCCGCCTCCTTGAGATCGTACAGGACGAGGTCCGCGTGGGGCAGGAGCGCCTCCAGTGTCTCCCAGGAGCACTGGCCGCAGGTGTCGAGCGCGGTGTGGACGCCGTGCCGCTTGAGGGAGGAAAGGAGGGCCTTGGCAAAAATCGGCTGCATGGTGGGCTCTCCGCCAGAGAGCGTTACCCCGCCGCCGGACGTCTCGAAGTACACCCTGTCCTTCAGGAGTTCCCGTACCAGATCTTCGACCTCCCACTCTTCGCCGTAGACCGCAAGCGCCGTGGTGGGACAGGCCTGCGAACAGGCCTCACAGGGGGAACACCCGGCCCGGTCGATGACGATGCCGTTGTCGGTGGCCGTGAGCGCACCCGCCGTGCACACCGCCACACAGGAGAGGCAGCCGATGCATTTCGATTTCGTCCAGTGGAGCTGGCGCTTCTCCGGTATGCTCTCCGGGTTGTGGCACCAGACGCAACTCAAGGAACAGCCCTTGAAGAAGACCGTGCTTCGGATGCCCGGACCGTCTTCCGTGGACATCCGCTGGATTCGGAGGATCCTTCCCTTTGGTTTCTCAATATCTCCGCTTACGGGCATTCCCTTACCTTAATCGAATGTTCGAGGAATCTCTTTGAGGCTGTTCAAAAATGTCCAGATGCAAGGCCCCCGATATCATGAGCCGTGAGGCGTACTTTTAGGTACGTTGAACGGCGAAGGATGAGGGAAACGCAGCAGATGGGCGTTTTTCAACTGCCGTCAGAGCGAGTCGTGACTGATTCGGGCGATCACCTCATCCTGGAGCTCCCGGCCGATGGTCGTGAAGTAGGCATTGTAGCCGGTGATCCGCACCAGCAGAGATTGGTACTCCTCCGGCCTCCTCTGGGCATCCCTCAGCATCTCCGCATCCAGCATATTGATCTGCAGGCAGCTTCCCCCGTTTTCCGCATACCCCTTGAGGAAGGCCTTGAACTTTGCCTTGTGTTCCGGATCCCGGAGCAGCGAGGGGTTGATCGTGATGGTGTGGCTTGCGCCGTTCGGCAGGCAGTTGCAGTACCCCTCGAAGTCGCCTTTGCCGTCGCCGGCCTTGCCTCCCAGAACCTTGCCCACGGAGTTGGCGTTTGCCGTGGGGCCGTTGATGTCCGCGCCGTTGCTGGGACAGATGGCGTTGGAGAGGAACCTGCCCTTGGGTCTTCCGTCCGGACTCGCGGGCAGAATAAACCCATCGCCCACCCAGTAGTTCCAACTGAGCATTCCCGGCCGGAACCGGCGGTTTGTGGAAATGGTGGTGTATTTCCAGGTCTCTTCGCACCAGAGATCCATCACCTTTCCGGCCATTTCATCGGCCTCGTCGTCGTCCCGGCCGTATTTCGGGGCCTTGAATCGGACCTTTGCCTGAAGGACCTCAAACCCCTGCCAGTTTGCCTTCAGCGCCGTCAGTAGGTCGCTCAGGGTGCATTCCCGCCTGTCGAAGACCAGGTGCTTGATCGCCAGCAGGGAATCGACGGTGGTTGCGAAGGTAACCGCTTCGAGCGTCGTGAAATTCAGCTCCGCACCGCCCTGGGTGATATCAAGCCCCTTTGCCGCACACCCCTTGACAAGGCACGACAGGTACGGCGTGGGGCAGAAGCGGGCGCGGATGGATTCGGATTCCTCGTAGAGCGCCGCGCAGCGCCGGATGATATCCCGGGTCTGGACGGCATAGGCGCTCCAGAAGTCATCCCAGGTCTGAAATTCCCTTGCATCCCCGGTGGCCGGTCCGTCCTGCCGGATCTTCTCGCGCTTCTGCGTGATCGGGTCCGTGAATTCGTTCAGATCCCTGCCGTTGTTGAGCGCGAGCTCCACGGCCTTGAGCAGGTTGAGATTGTTGTCCACGGTTCCGGAGCGGTCGTTTCCCACCATGGTGTTCTCCAGGCAGCCCACGGGCGCATATTCGTGGACATTGCCTTCATGGATCAGGTGCTCCGCATGCGTCCTGGTCGCCTCCTGCATCATGCCGGCCATGGACCGCTCGTCGAAATTGAGCAGAAAGGGGGCGCCCTGGCTGTCAGAAATCATCTCCACCACCCGGTCGAGCAGAATATCGGGGCTGTTCCGATGCAGTCTGACATTGGGCTTGGGTTCGAGGATAGGCGACATCTCATCGATGACCTCGAGGATCGCGCAGGTCAGGTCGTTGGTCATGTCCCTGCCGCCCTCACCCCTGCCGGAGAGCGTGATGAGCTGGCCGTAGCCCGCCGTGATACCGTTATTGCCGATACGGATCATCGCATCGTATGCGGTGTTGGCGTGGATCCAGAGGCATTTCAGAATCTCCTTGCCGAACTCCCTTTCCATGCCGTGGGCGAGTGATTGCTGCCAGTAGGGATAGAGGTACTGGTCGATCCGGCCGAAAGAGACGCCCGGACCGGGGTAGTTCTCATCGCTCATGACCAGCATGTGGGTAAGCCAGAGCGCCTGCACCGCCTCCCAGAAGTTCTGCGCCGGCCCTTCGGGAACGCGACGGAGGTTTGCGGCCATCTGCCGGAGCTCATCCCGGCGGACGGGGTCCTTCTCCATGGATGCGAGCGTTTCGCAGTGGGCGGTATACTTTTCCGCAAGCTCACCGGGCATGGCGGCGGCGACCATCATCGCCCGGAGCTGTGCCCCCCTGGGGCCTGCCTGATCCGCGCTGCCGAGAATCTCGTAGTGGCCGGCAATCTCTTCCCGGATGCCCCTCCAGCCGATCCGGAGCGCCTTTTCGTAACCGGGGATCAGGTGGCCGCTTGTGGCCCCCGCGTTGCCGTAACCGTGGTCGTGGAACCACTTCATCCGGGCCCGGGCCCCCTTTTTGCCGTAGATGAGCCGGTCGCGATCTTCGGCCTCTTTCTTCGTCCAGCACTTGGAGGTCTGGATGTTGAAACGCCCTCCGGCAATGAGATCGCCGGGGAGGATTTCCTGGGGAACACGGTTCACCATGACCTCTTTGACGAACCATGCCTTGCGCTCGGGAAGGCTCCAGTCCCAGAAATCGGGATGGAGCGTAACCTCCCTTGCCGCCTGCTGCATGGAGGACCGGAAGGTCTGAAGGAAGGGATAGGTCTCGGGCACAATGTAGAAGGTCATCTCGTCAAACTGGATATCCCAGGATGTTCCCGTGGTCCAGGAGGTAAACTCGTTGTTCCAGGAACGTCTTGCCCCCGCGAAGTAGTAATCCCTGAGCCAGGCGATCCTCCCGGAGAGATTTTTCGGTTCCTTGATCCCGTGTATGTTCGATGCGACGGCAACCATGCCCATACCTTCCTCCATTCAAGATGGAAAACGTTCTCAGAATTTGTTTCGGCTTGCCTGTTCGTTTGAACGGTTCTTGAGGCTACGACTCACCAGAAACCCTGTCTTTCCCGTTCTTTTTTCCCTGATACATGAGCTGGTCAACCCGGTGCACAAAGACCTTCATCTCCTCCTGCGGCTTGTACTGCGCAAGACCGATGCTCACCGTCACATGAACGTCCGGACCCGGCGCCGGGTAGAAAGCCTCCTTCTTGAACTCCGTCCGGATTCTTTCCGCTGTAAAAGCGGCGTCCGCGCTTGTTGTCATGGGCAGGAGGATGGTGAATTCTTCACCGCCGTAACGATAAGCGAAATCCGTCTCACGCAGGCATCGTTTGACCACCTGGCCGAGTCGCCGTAAAACCTGATCTCCCTCGACATGGCCGTAAGCGTCGTTGAATGCCTTGAAATTGTCGAGATCAAGCAGGAGGAGGGTCAGAGGCTGTTCATAACGGTTCGACCGGTCCAACTCGATTTTAAGCTGAAAGTAAAAATGGCGGGAATTGTAAAGCTGGGTAAGGTCATCCACGATACTGAGCTCCCGGTATCTTTTTTCACTCTCCCTCAGCGCCTTCTCGGCCTCCCTGCGCTCGCTGATGTCGCGGAAAATTCCAAAAACGTGAGTCTCGCCTCGGTATTGGACGGGCACACCGGTGGATTCAACATGCACCGCCTGCCCATCCAGGGCCACAATTTGGTGTTCACGGGGAGGTGCACTCCAGTTTTCCTCCATGGTCTTTTTCACCCGTTCGGTTGATGTGGCCCGGTCGTCGGGATGAACAAAGTCCAAGTATCGTTTTCCAATCAAATCTTCCGGATGACTTGCCCGAAACAGTTTCAGCGCGGCCGGGTTCGCGTAAATGATGCTCTCTTTGGAGCGGAGGAGAACGGCGTCGCTCGAGGCTTCAACGATCCTGCGGTATCTCTCTTCGCTGTCTCTCAGTTCTTTTTCAATCCGCTTGCGATCGGTGATGTCGCGGGCCACTACCTGAAAGCCTGTAACATTGCCATTTTCCCAAATCAACTGCGTGTTTTGCCCAAACCAGACCTCCTGGCCATCCTTCGTGAGAGCGGGATATTCGGAATAGGTATTTTGAATCCCCTTTACGAACTGACGACCGAAGAACTTCATGGCTTCGTCGCGCATGTCCGGGCGGATCAATTCCGTATACTGCTTGCCAACAATCTCCTTCTCTTTGTATCCCGCAATACGGATCACCGCCGGATTGACGAAGACGACGCGTCCGGCATTGTCCGTTGTAAAGACGATATCACTCGCATTTTCTACCAGTTGTCGATACCGTTCCTCACTCTTATGCAGCGCCTCCTCAGTCTCCCTGCGGTTGGTCACATCACGCACATTCATCACAAAACCGGCAACAACCGGATTATCCAGGAGATTATTTCCGAAACCCTCCAGAATACGTTCGGTGCCATTTTTATGCCTGATATGGAAAACGTCGGGAATGGCGATTTCTTTTGTCAGCAACGCCAGGCCAAAATCCTCAACGGCTTTCGACTTATCGCCTGGTAGAATCAGATCCAAACTTCTTTTTCCGATCAACTCATCCGGCATGTAGCCGAGAAAACGTTCAACGGAGGGACTCGCGTAGGCAATGGTTCCCAGCCCATCTACGATGAAGATGATATCGGATGAGTTCTGGGTGACCGCCCTGAAGTACTCTTCGCTCTTCCGCAGTGCTTCAGATGCTCTTCTGCTCTCCGCCTCCGACTGTTCCAGTTCCCGGATTCTCTGGTTTAAGCGGGAAATTTCTTGGGTCGGTTCTGTATTTGTTCCGGCGGGGTCGTTCATCAAATATCCTTTTGTAATTCAGTAGTATGAGCCATTTAAAACCATCAGGATTCAGCGGATGAAGATCTTACCGACAATCATTTACGGAACGCTGCGAAAAATATCATTGAGCACTTCTTCAACCTGTTTGTCCGTCATAATACCCATATCGAAAAAAATTTCCCCCAATAAACGATGAGGCGTATTCCTGATATCCTTTTACGCAAACAATCTGATATTATTATATTGCATAAAACTGATAATACAAGAGATTTCCGCAACAAGCATTTTGGTAACATTTAATTTTGACCGGAAGTATTTTGGGGGTCGAGGGATTACAACGGGGAGATCGCCACCGCCGGAGATCCGCGACATCCCCGGAGGCAAAATACAATTGACACCCAATCCGATATTGCCTATATATCCCGCGTGTGAACGGGGATTATTTTATCAAAAGATTTGAAAGGTTTTCACTCATGAACATCATCGTTTCCGGATCACTGGCCTATGATCGAATCATGGATTTCCGGGGATACTTTTCCGACCATATCCTGCCGGACAAGATTCATGCATTAAACGTCTGTTTTCAGGTGAACGGCATCAAGGAAAAATTCGGCGGCACCGCAGGCAATATTGCCTATGCGCTTACGCTGATGGGTCAAAAACCCGTCATCTCCTCCACCATCGGCCATGATTATCAGAGGTATTTCGGATGGCTGATCCAGAACGGGATCTCTACGGAAAACATCAAAATCATCGATGACGAATTCACGGCGGGGGCCTACATCACCACCGATCTGGCCGACAACCAGATCACCGGATTCAACCCCGGGGCGATGAAATATTCATCCGGCTTGGACTTCGACAAACTCCCTCCCCGGGAAGCGATTGTGATCATCTCTCCCGGCAACCTTGAAGACATGGCGAATTACCCGCGCGCCTGCAAAGTCCGGGGGATCGATTATATCTTCGACCCCGGCCAATCCCTGCCCATGTGGGATGCAAAAGATCTGGTCCGGGCCATAGAGGGGTGCCGGATCCTGATCGTCAATGATTACGAGCTGGATCTGATCATGAGCAAGACCGGATTGAAGAAGGAGGACTTGCTGGGGCTGGCCGGGACGATCATCACCACGCTGGGGGAGCTGGGTTCACAGGTTTCCACGCGGGCCGGTGAAATCGGCATTTCGCCCATCAAGCCCAGGAAAGTCGACGACCCGACAGGCGCCGGCGACTCCTACCGGGGCGGCCTGATCAGCGGGCTCATCCAGGGCATGGATATCGAGCAATGCGCCCGAATGGGCAGCGTATGCGCCTCCTTTGCCGTCGAATGCTACGGCACCCAGGAATACCGTTTCACCCCGGATGAATTCCACGAGCGACTCAACCGGCGATAGACGAACCGCCGGGAGGTGCATTTTTTCTCCCAGTGATCCGGGCGATCCTCCCGGCGATGGCGGCGCCGGTTCCCCGAATGAGATCCCTGCCCTCGCTTTCCCCTCCACCGGCACCTCCGACAAGGATCGTGAGGTTATTCACATATCCTTTCATATGCTCGGCCTGGGCAGTCAGCTCCTCTGAAGCGGAGGCGGATTCCTCCGCGCTGGAAGCCGTCTGCTGAACAACCCTGTCCATCTCCGCGACCGCCCGGTTGATCTGTGCGATCCCCTGTGCCTGCTCGCCTGAGGCCGCGGCGATCTCCGTCACCAGTTCGGCGCCCTTGAGCGTGCCTTCCGCTACCTGGGCGAAGGCCTCGTTCGTCCGGACCACCTGCCGGGCGCCTTCCTGCACCCGCTTCACGGTAGCTTCAATAAGCCCCGCGGTGTTCTTGGCCGCGTCGGTCGCACGCAGCGCAAGCCGCCGCACCTCATCAGCAACGACGGCGAATCCCGCGCCTGCATCCCCGGCCCTGGCTGCCTCAACGGCGGCGTTGAGGGCCAGCAGGTTCGTCTGGAATGCGATCTCATCGATCGTTTTAACGATCTTGGAGGTCTCTTCACTGGCTCTGGAGATCTCTGTCATGGAGGCGATCAGCTCCGCCATGGACTCCTTGGCCTGGCCGGCCTCCCGCCCGGCCTTTTTCATGAGACCGTCGGCGAGATTGGCATTGTCGGCGTTTTGCCGGGTCATCGAGGCCATCTGTTCCAGTGAGGATGAGGACTCTTCGAGGGATGAGGCTTGTTCGCTCGCCCCCTCCGCCAGGGCCTGGCTGGACGTCGCAATCTGCTCCGAGGCTGCGGCCACCTGGACGCTTCCCTCCACGAGGCCTTCGATAGCCTGGCTGATGGGCCGGACGATGCTCCGGGAAATCAGCAGGGCGACCGCAAGAAAGGCGATCATCGCCAGCACTCCGATCGCAAGGATCCAGATCTGGATGCCCTGCTTCGTCTCGTTGCCGTAGGCGTACATGACCTGCTGCGCCTCGACGATCTGCTGCCCCGGCAGGGCGCTGCAGAGGACGGCGATTTTTTCCCCGTTGGTTGCAAGCAGCGTTGAACAACTGGCCACATAATTCTTTCCGGCAAGGACCAGGGGAAGATTCGCGGTTTTCGGGGCCTTGAACACCTGCTCGCGGACCTTCGTATCGAGCTGAAGGGCGTTTTCACCGCCCTTTTCATCCTTGCCGAGGATACCAGCATGGGCGATGGGCATGTTGTCCAGGTAGACGATGGAGGCGGATCCGGTCGCGTTGAAGAGCTGATTGAGGGGACCGTTATGCTGGTTGATCAATTTTCCGGTGATGCAGACGCCCATCGGCTCCTGGAAGTCGTCGCGGACGATCCCCGCGGCGGCGGCGCTGATCCCGCCTTTGCCGGAGGCATCCCGAATGCCCAGCCCCATGTCCTTCAGGAATTGCGTGTCGTGCCTTGTTACGGAGACGAGATCACCCTCGTCTGTCGCCTCTTTGCTCTTCAGCCGGTCGCGTACCCTGGCGCCGAGTTCCCAGGACTGGTAATGGGCCTCCGCTCTCTTGGCGTCGACCTCCTTGGGGAAGGCCGCCTGAAGCTTCCCAGCGAGGTCGAAGACCGCGATGAAGTCCGCCCCCGACGACGCTGCGGCTGCCTGAAGCCTTGTTGCCAGAGGGGCCAGTTGCTGAGATTCGATGTTCTTGGCCAGCGATGGGTCGGCCGACAGATCCTTCGTCGTTCGCCGCATCTCCTTCTTGACATCCTCGATGAGGGTCCGGAGCATCTCGTTGTAGCTGTCGGCGACCTTGTAGGTCCGGCCTGCGATGTAATCGGCCATAACCTTGGACTGCTGGGAAACGCTGCTGTTCATCTTCCAGGAGACCGTCCCGCCGATCACGGCGATGGTGATGGCGACGGCAACGCAGAAACTAATCAGTATACGATGTTTGATGGTTTTCATGAAGCGCGGCGTCCTCCCGAGCACAGAGAGTCATTTTCCGATTAAGAGATGGAGACTTTTCGGGGGAGCGCTGCCGCTCCCCCGAAGCCTTGGATGCCGATCCTTACAGCGTCAGACCGCCGGCGCCCTTGATGGCGTCAGGCGCGGCCGCAGAGGTAATGAACTCGAGAAACTTGGCGATATTCCCTGTCTTGTTTTTCTCCTTGAAGACGAGGGCCAGATCCCCGACATAGGGGTAATCCGCCGACTGGGCGCTCTTGCCCCCGATCGTCAAGGTGGTGACATCGGACACCTTCGTGTTCGCATAGGTCCCGAAGGAGATCGTACCGGCCGTCTTCGCGACCATTTCGATGGTTTCGGGGTCGCTCAGGGTCGTTTTGGACTTGGTCGTGATCGCGATTGTCTTGAAGCCGGGCAGGGTTTTCTGCAACACATCGAGGGAGCTGTCGCCATCCTCGCGGCGGACAACTCGGATTGCGGCCTCCTTGCCGCCGACCTCCTTCCAGTTGGCGATCTTACCGCTGAAGATGTCGCAGATCTGCTGCGGCGTGAGATTCTTGACCCCGACGCCCTTGTGCGTCATGATCACGATGGGCAGTTTGGCAATGGGCAGATAGGTGAGGCCATAGGACTTTTCGTTGTCCTTGATCCCCCTGCCCACACGCCCGAGCTTCGCCGCGTCGGTCCCGACGGCCTTGATCCCCCCGCCTGACCCGATGCTCTTGGGGACGGCGATCGTCACACCCGGGTTGTCCTTGCTGAAGGCCTTTCCCAAATCGTCGATGATCTCGGTGCCGGCGCCGGTTCCGACGATCTGGATCTCCTCGGCCATCACGGGAACGGAAAGGAAAAATAGTGCAAACGCTGCCGCAAACAACATGACTGCTTTCTTCATTGTAACCCTCCGTCAGTCGGTATGATTGTCACCCTCAGGGGTGATGCCGTTTCCGGCATGATCCTCGTTTTGCATTGTTATCGGTATTTTTTCGAAATACTTGAGAAAAGAATTACATTTTTCTCAATAGATGACGGATGCGGTGTTTTGCGCAATTGAAGATTTCCCGCGGCAAGTCCTGCGGAATAAGCTCGCAGGCGGATTCAAACCGAACGGACCGTGCTTTTGCAGACATGGGAGTCCATACGGGATCGATGATTCCGCTTTTGTGTCGGATCGGCAACGGGATTAAGGGCGTTGCGAAGAGGGTGCGTCAGCCTTCGAAACTGACCTTCACCATGGAGAAGTCGTCATCGAGGGTCGTCTGCCCGCACATCCCCTGCAGGAAGCGATAGAGGCCTTCGATCTCCTGTGCCTCGTCCGGGGGATCGGGAAGCAGGTACGCCTGGAGTTCCTCCAGTGTCCACATCCCCCCTCCCGGTTTGTCCACTTCGTATACCCCGTCGGAAAAGATGTAGAGACGCGCAGGACCCGCGGGCAGGGTGACGGCGCCGCTCTCGTAGGTCGAATCGGGCATGCCGCCGATGAAGAAATTCTGGGTGATGAGCTGGCTTGCCTCCCCGTCTGCGGTGAAGAGCAATGACGGCGGATGGCCTCCGCTGGCGTAGCGGATCTCACGGGCGGCGCGGTTGTAAACGCCGTACCAGATCGTGAAATAGAGGTCGTTTTGGTCCTGCATCTGGAAGGCGTCGTTGAGGGAGGCGAGAACCCGGTCAGGCACACGGAAGTCCGTATTCGGCAGGGTCTGGGCGCGCAGCACGTTCAAGGCGGAGACGGAGAGCAGTGCGGCGCCGACACCGTGGCCGCAAACGTCCAGGAGATACATCGCGAAATGATCTTCGTCGATCCAGTGGTAACCGAAACAGTCGCCGCCCAGTTGGGTGGACGGAAAATAGCGCCAGCGGGTCTGAACGGATCCGGCGGTGATGGGCTGCGGCAGCAGCGATATCACGTAATCGGCGGCCAGGGCCAGCTCCGAGGCCAGAGCCTGCTGGCTCACCAGGAGGGCCTCATAGGCCTCGTTGCGCTGGAGGAGGTTGATGTAGCCGGCCGAATGATAGCGAATGCGGGCGATCAGCTCGATGCGGTCGGGCAGCTTGACGAGATAGTCGTTGGCCCCGAGGGCGAAGGCCTCTGCCTTGGTGGCCGCCTCCTCCCGTGTGGAGAGCACGATGAGCGGGATGTTCTTCAGCATTGGATGGGCCCGGAAGAACTTGACCAGCGTCAGCCCGTCGATGTCCGGCATGACGAGGTCCTGGAGGATCACCGTCGGCGAGACTTCGAGGGCCTTCTGCAGGGCCTGGTTGGGGTCCTGGCAGTAGTGGAAGGAGATGTCCATCTCCGTCTCCAGCATCCGTTTCACGGCGGCCGCGACGATGGCCTGATCGTCGACGAGCAGAACCGTGATTCCGTGTTGTGTGAGGGCAGCCGACAGCGGCGCCTTTTCCTGAAGGGTCATGGTCATGGATCCTTTCTGGGGAGAGGTGTATCGCTCCCGGCGGAAGCGATCTTTCTGCGGATAGCGGCAGCGATTTTTTCAATGGGGAGGATTTCGACGGCGGCATTCAGCTCCGCTGCGGCGGCCGGCATGCCGTAGACGACGGAGGTTTTTTCGTCCTGCGCGATGGTGTGCCAGCCGGCCAGGCGAAGGGTCGCAAGCCCTTGGGCGCCGTCCTTTCCCATCCCGGTGAGGAGAACCGCCACATCCCGGCGCGGCCAGTGGCTCTCCAGGCTGAGGAAGAAGGCGTTGACCGAGGGGCGATACGGGTAATCCCGCGGTTCGGGGGTATAGTGGAGCGCGAGGTCTTTGCCGAGGACGAGATGGTCATCGGTCACGGCAATCAGCACGGTATCGGCGGCCGGCCGCATGCCTTCCCGGGCGACGTCTACGCGGAGGGGTGTCTGGGAATCGAGCCAGGTGGCCCGCCCCCGTGCGAACTGCGCATCCACATGCTGGACGATCACAAGGGCGGCCCCGAGATCGGCCGGCAGCCCGGAAAGAAGATTCGCCAGCGCTTTCGGCCCGCCCGTGGAGGAACCGATGGCCACCAGGGGCGGATGGCCCTCCGATTTTCCTTTGCGCGCCTTGGCGGCGGCCGGCGGTGAGAGAGGATGCTTCGTCAGCAGCTTCTCGATGGTGGAGATCTTCTTTAGAAGTTCGCCTCCTCCTGTGATCGTCATCCCCGGTCCGAGCACCGGTGTGCCCACGGCATCCAGGGCGCCGCAGCCCATGGCCTCGAAGACCTTTGCCGCATTTCCCTCCACCGTCGCCGTCACGACCAGGATCGCGCTGGGGGTTTCCCTCATGATTTTGCCTGTGGCCTGCACCCCGTCCATGACAGGCATGATCAGGTCCATCAGGATCAGGTCGGGGCGGTCCTGACGGCACTTTTCCACAGCCTCCAGGCCGTCCACGGCCACCCAGGCAAGGGTATGTTCGGGGGCCGAGGCGATAACCCGGCGGAGAACCTCTACAGCCAAGGGCATGTCGTTGACGATCGCAATCCGCATGGTTTCAGGATGACCTCTTGAAAAGTGTTAAAAGCCGCTGATAACGAGACGGCTTCGTAAAATGTCCGCAGGCAAGGCGCGCGAAGCCTGAGGAATGAGGCGTATTTTTGCATACGCCGCAATGACGAGGGATGAAGCGCAACGCAGCATCCGGACTTTTTACGTAGCCGTCATGATTCTCCGATCAGGTCCCGGACTGCCCGCAAAAGCGTTTCGTCGTGGAAGCTGCTTTTTGTCAGGTAATAATTGGCCCCCGCCTCCAGACCCCGGAGGCGGTCTTCCTCCCGATCCTTGTAGGAGACGATCATGACGGGCAGGGCCTTGAAGACGGGGTCGGCCTTGATCTTCCGGACCAGTTCGATCCCGTTCATCCGCGGCATATCGATATCGGAAACCACAAGGTCGAATGTCCCACCCTGGAGGTTGTTCCAGCCGTCCATCCCATCCACCGCCACGGTCACCTCATAACCATGCGTCTCCAGGAGTTTGCGCTCGACTTCCCGGACCGTCAGCGAATCGTCGACGACCAGGACCCGTTTGCGGCCTTCCGCCCGTTCCTCCTGTGCGGCACCCACCCTGCGGAGACGGCCGTGGTTGAGCAGGTGATCGATCGACCGGACCAGATCGTCCACATCCAGGATCAGCACGGGCGAACCGTCTTCCAGAATGGCACCGGCACTGATGTTCCCGATCTTCCCGAGACGGGGATCGAGCGGGTGGACGACCAGATCCTGCTGACCCAGGAAACGATCCACGACAAGACCGAAGCGGTTGATCCGGTCGCTGAAGACCACGAGATGACAGAGGCCGGCTGTGCTCCCGTGATCGGGGATCTGGAAGAGCTGGCGGGCATCTACGATTCCGATGTTCTCCCCGTCCAGGGTATGGAACTGCCGGTCTTCGACAACATGAAGATCGGTATGGGGGAAACGGAGGATCCGGTCGATCCGGGTCAGGGGCATGGCATACTTCTCGGCGTCGATCTCGACGAGCAGCGTCCTGAGCACCGACAGGGTCAGGGGAAGCAGGAGCAGGAAACGGGTCCCCTCCCCTTCGTCGGACTCCACGCGAACGGAACCTCCCACCTCCCGGGCCATGGAGAATACGACATCGAGGCCGACCCCCCGTCCGGAAAGCTCCGTGATCTGTCCCGCCGTGGAAAAACCGGGGAGGAAGAGGAATTCCATCAGTTCGGCCTTGGTCAGGCTCCCGGCCATGTCGGGATTGACGAGCCCTTTTTCGACCACCTTGGCCCGGAGCCGTTCTCCGGAGATGCCGCGGCCGTCGTCCCTGACGGTGATATTCAGCATTCCGGCCACGTGCCTGGCCTCGACGGTGAGCTTTCCCTCCTGCGTTTTTCCTGCCTGCTCCCGCTCGGCGGTTGTTTCCAGGCCATGGTCGAGCGCATTGCGGATCAGGTGGGTCAGCGGCGCTTCGAGTTTCTCCAGGATGTCCCGGTCCACGGGCGTCGCCCCCCCCAGGACCTCGAAGCGGACCTTCTTCCCCAGTTCCTTGGCCAGATCGCGGACCAGCCGGGAGAAGCCGTAAATGCCGTCGGAAAAAGGCTGCATCCGGCTGGCCACGACCTCGCCGTATAGCCGGTGGGCCAGGTTCTCCAGACGCCGCGAGGAGAGCTCGAAATCGACCGTATGGCTGGTGGTGAGGCTATGGATTTTCTCGATGCTCCTTAGACCATCCCGAATCCGCGCATAGGTGTCGGGATCCGCTTCCTCGTCGAGGGATTGCAGCAGATTCTCCACTCCGCTCGTCAGCGCGGGAAATCCTTTCCGGATCTTCAGCATTGCTGGATAGAAGGCCTTGATGGACTGGGCCTGAACGAGGCATTCCCCGGCCAGCCCCATGAGTCTGTCCAGATGCTCCGTCATGACCCGGACGAGGCCGCCCTCTCCCTTTTCCGGGGCCCCTGCCTTCCTGATCGGGGCCGTTTCCTCCTCTCGCGGGCAAGACGCGGCGACGGCCGGTTTATCCGCCGGCGACGACGCCGGTTCGGATGGAATCCCGTCGGGCAGGTGGGGGGATGGGCCGGCAGGGGTCGGCAAAACGACGGGTCCCGTCAGCGTGTCCCGAAGTGCCCGGGCCATCTGATCAAGGGACTCTTCCCGTTCCGCGAGCCAGCCGGGAATGGCGGCCGTCTCGATCCGGGACATGGAGATATAGGCGTCGTTTCCCTTCAACAGCAGATCCACATGATCGCCGGTCAGGGTCAGTTTGCCCTGCTGCGCCGCCGACAGGACGTCCTCCATGGCGTGGGCGAGGGAGACCGCCGCGGACAGGCCGACGATCCGTGCGGCCCCCTTGATGGAATGTGCCGCCCGCATGAGGGGCTCAATCCTCCCCGGGGTCTGCTCGCTTTCAGCGCTGACCAGGCCGCTTTCGAGCACCCGGGTGTTATTTTCCAGTTCGACGCGGAACAGGTCGAGGAGCATGGGATCAAGGTTGGCGCTCGGTGATGAAGGGCTCATGGGGTGAGACTCCTGCTCAGGGCGGCAAAGAATTTCTCTTCCTCCAGCAACCCCACCGTCCTGTCATGCCAGGGGATGATTCCGGCCGTCAGCGCGCGGATGGAACGGGATGCGGTGGCCGGAAGCTCCTGAAGGAGGGCCAGGGGAAAGCGATGCACACCGAGGACCTCGTCCACGGGAAAGGCGAAGCGCTGTCCATCCCGGCTGACCACGACGAGACGCGGGTAGACTTTACGGTCGGCGGCTCCGTCGCATTCTTCACCGCTGATGCCCAGCAGTGCCGCCGCGGAAACGCAGAGGATGAGTTCCCCATTGATGTTGACGACGCCCTTGAAGACCTCCCCGGTTCGGAGGGGGATGCTGTGCGGGACGGCCGCCTCGGCCGCCTCCTGAAAAAAAACGGTCTTGAGGGCCAGCAGCTCCTCCCGGAGACGGAACACGATCATCGAAATGGTTTCGACCGTCCCCGCATCCTTTCGGTTTGCCAGCAGGTCCGTCCACTCCTGACGATAGCCGTCCGGATGTTCCCGGTCCAGCAGGCGGCGCCCGGCGGCCGAATAGACCGGACAGTTTCGGCAATGGGCCAGCGCGGTGAGTTCCGGACAGCTTCGGTCGCCGAATGTCCCGATCTCCTTCCAGCAGGTATGGTCAGGGGGAGACGGTTCCATCCGGCCTCCTTTCCCCCGCCTCCGCCCTGCGGCGGTAGAGCGCCGCCTTTCGGCCGTCTCCCTGCTGGCGGTATAAAAGGCTTAGGTGGATGAGAGTCTCGTAGTGGTCGGGACCGAGATAGAGGGCCTTCAGGTAGCACTCCTCCGCCTCCCCGGATCGCCTTGCGGCTTCGTGGATCAGGCCCAGCAGGAAGTACACGTCGGCATGTGGGCGTTGCTCTTGCAGATACCGCCGGCAGAGGGCCTCGGCCTCATCGAAGAGGCCCCGGTCGGCCAGGGAGAGCGCCTCGGCATGCAGTGCGCCTACGGTCGCGGTCTGTGGAATCGGGATCGGCATGACCCTTTCCCGGACGGCAGCCGTGGGAGGGGAGCTCCTTGTGGGAGGAGGCGCGGACAAAACGGCGGGATGTCCCGGAATCGCCACCGGTTTCATATCGGATGGCCGTGATTCTCCGGTCCTTTGGCAGGCAAAGGCCCGCGCATGGCGGATGGCCGTAAAGCCATTCTGCAGCAGAACAGACACCTCCGCATGCCCGGTGAAGAGGATTCCGTCTGGGGCCAGGAGACGGATGAGATTCGCGAGAACCCGCATTCTTGCCTCTTCGGTCAGATAGATGAGAACGTTTCTGCAGAAGATGACGTGGTAGGGCTCGTACCCGACAAGGAAGCCGGGATCGATCAGATTTTCATGGAAGAAACGTACGGTTCGGACAACGGCCTCATCCACCCGCCGCAACCGGGGAGTTTTGCTGAAGAACGCTTCCTGCGCGGCGGTCAGGGGTTGCCGGAACGCCCCCTTTCCGTACTCGGCCCGGCCGGCGGCGCAGAGCGCCCTGCGGCTGATGTCCGCGGCATCCAGAAGAAACTGCCGGGGCGCAATGCCCGCCTCCAGGAGGGTCATCGCAATCGAATAGGGCTCCTCGCCCGTCGAACAGGGGGCGGACAGGATCCGTACCGTCTCGCCCGGGTGGGAGGGAAACCATTGCCCGCACAGACTCTGTTTCAGCAGGATGAAGGGCTCCAGGTCACGGAAGAACCAGGTTTCAGGAACGACGAGTTCCTCCAGGCAGTGTTCGAACTCCTCCGGGGATGTTGAAAGCAGATTGAGATAGGCCGCCTCATCCGCGACACCGGACCGCTTCATGCCCGCACGGACGATCCGTTCGATGCCGGCCCCGCCGATGGCGGCGGTGTTGAGCCCCAGGGTCTCGGTGAATTGTTTTTCCATGGCGGCACAGATCTCCATCATGCCTCCAGTGCCGGCTGAAAGAGGGTCTCCTGCATGGATGGCGGCAGCAGTCGCTCGATGGCAACCCGCTGGATCATGCCGCCGGCATGAAGCAGCAGATCGCCCAGGTAGGGAGCCCCGGCGACGTCGATGCCGGCGGGAAGGAGATCCTCTTCCGTGCAGAAAACGGTCTCGGTCACCCGCTCGGCCAGCAGCCCGAGGATATGGTGCTCGCCGTACCGGCCGGGATAATCCACCAGGATGACGCGCGTGCTGAAGAGAGGGCGGGACGCGGCGCCCTCCAGAAGGACCGTCAGGTCGATGACGGGCACCATCGTGCCGCGGTAGCTGAAAAGCCCCGCCACGGCGGGATCGGCATGGGGGAACGGCCGGAAGACGACCATGGGTATGACCTCGATGACCCGGGAGACATCCAAGCCGTAGCGGTCTTTTCCTGCCTGAAACTGGAGAAGCAGCATGCCCCTTTTCCTGTCTTTTTGATCTTTATGAGCTGATTCGGAAACGGGCCACCTCACCCTGCAGCCCCTGCACGGCGTCGTTGAGTTGTTCCGTGGCCGTCTTGAACTCATGGAGCGATTCCCGGGTCTGTTCCGCCGCCTGGGAGAGCTGCGTCATCGCCTCATTGATCTGCAGTGCCCCCTGGGACTGGGCGTGCATACCCTCCTTAACCGTACCGAACTGCGGCCCGTGGGACCGCACCTGGTCGATGATCCCGGCCAGTTGGCCGCTCAAGGTGACGACGGTCTCCACCCCGCTGCGTACCTCGTCTGCAAACTTGTCCATCTCCATGACGCCGGAGGAAACGGAGGATTGCATCTCCTTGACGACGTGCTCGATATCCTGGGTGGCGATGGCCGTCTGGTCGGCCAGGCGGCTGACCTCGCGGGCCACCACGGAAAATCCCTTCCCGAACTCCCCGGCCTTTTCCGCTTCGATGGCGGCATTGAGGGCCAGCAGGTTCGTCTGATCGGAGATTTTGTTGATTGTCGTGACCACATGGGAGATCTTGTTCGCCCGGTCGTTGATGACGGACAGTTTGGAGGAGATCGATCCGGTCGCCTTCATGAGGTTGCGCATCGCCCCCTCCATGTTGGTGAGATCGCTCCGCCCCTCCTCGGCCATGCTGATCGTACCGTTCAGGTTGCCGCTCACCTTGTCCATGGTCTGGACGAGGTCCTCCGCCGTAGCCGAGATCTCCCGGCTCGTGGCGGTCACCTGGGTCGTGGAGGCGGCCTGTTCCGCGACAGTCGCTTCCAATTCCCGGGCCGAGGCGGCGATCTCCGTGGCGGACGTCGTAACCTGTATCCCGGATCTCTGGACCTGGCCGATCAGGGAGTCGAGGTTCCCCGTCATGGTCTGGAAGGCCGACAGGAGTTCCTTGGTTTCATCCTCGTCCCGGAAGAGGAATCCCTGGTTGGACGGACGGAGAAGCTTTGCCGGCAAGGCTTGCAGCTCCCGGCGGGCCTGCTCTACGTTGCCTTCGGCAATTCCTTTGGCCAGCTTTGTCGTTACTTCGAGCGGTTTGATGATGCGGTTGCCGAAGATCCACGCCAGCATGATGACCAGGATTAGGATCAGGGCGCCGGTGAAAAAAACCTCGCCCCGGAGTCGCTTGATCACCCCCTGGACCCGGGCGATAGGGGCATGGTAGTCCTCTTCATAGGCGCCGGCCGATATGACCCAGTCGAAGGGGGCAAAGTAGATCGCGGCGGAGGCCTTCTTGCGAGGGGCGGGATCGCCGAGGTTCTGCCAGTGGTAGGTCTGGTGGAAGACCTCTCCCTGCGGGCTGCTCATCGACTTGTTGACCATCTCCTGGACGAAGAGGCTGCCGTCTGCATCCTTGGAATTCCAGAGGCTCTCCCCATCGCGGCTGCCTTCCTTGGAGATGATGTACCTCCCCTGGTGCTCCCCCTTGCCGCCAAGGACAGCGACATAGCCCGTCTTGCCAACCCGGATGCTCATGATCGCCTTGCGCAGGGAGTCGACTGCTTCGAGCTTCTCGCCGACGAAAAGCATCCCGATGATCTTGCCGTTGGCATCCTTCAGCGGCTCGTAGGCCGTCAGGTACCAGGTGTTGACCACAAAGGCGAGTCCCCGGTAGGGTTGTCCCTTCATCACGGATGCCACGACCGCGCTGGGGCTCCCATCGGCATTCACCGCCGGGATGAAGGTCCCGATGGCCCGCTTTTTGTCGAGATCCTCCACATTTGTGGCCACGCGGAGCATGTCCCCCGCTTCGTTCATCCGCTGGAAGATCGTGCAGGTCCCGCCGACGAGGCGCTTGACGTCGTCGACAATGGGGGTCGCAGAACTGAGTTCGCTGTTTTTCCCGAGCCAAGTTCCGCCAACCATAAATTTGGGCAAAGTAACGTTTTTGGTTTGTTGGGTAAATTGATTGATCGCTTCCCAGGAGACCGACTCCGCGGAGAGACCCACCGTCTTGTACTGTTTGAGAAGTTCCTCCGCCACCTTCAGGTCGCTGTTGATCTTCTGCTGGATCACATCATTGGCCGTTTCGCAAATGCCGTAAACATCCTTGGCGATCTGGGCGATGTTCATCATCGCCAGTTCCCGCAGTTCACTGGCCGTCGACTGGGAAACGGAGGTCTGAAACCGGTTGACCAGGAGAAAAACCGTCAGCACCGGCAGCAGGGACGCGAGAATGACCAGCGCGATGACCTTCCGCTTCAGCGTCAGTTTAACTTTCAACATTTTCCCTCCTTTAAGGCAGCCCGCCGAACCCGGTCAGGGGTCTGAGGGTCAAGACAGAAAACGGGAGAAACCAAATTGTTTAAGGAACTTTATTCACGAATGAGGAAGTATAGAAGAGGCCATCCTCTCTGTCAACATAATTTGCCTGCATTCATATAGAATGTGTTGTTACGGTGAACTACCTGATGAGCCGAAGGAAATGTCTGATATCTGCATACTGACTCCTCTAACTGGAGCGTCGAATCCCCGGATTGGGGGAGGTGTGTGAAGCGCCGGCGTGCATTCTTAACCCCGGCTTTGATCTAAGAAACATACGTGGTATCTTCCCGACAATCATGATACGGGAGGAAGAAAAAGCATATCCGGCTATTAGACAGGAGGGGAGATGAGCCTGGATGTTAAAAATCCCGTCGATTCCCGTCAGGGCATCCATATTTTGGCCAAACCAAACGGTCCTGCATGCAATCTGGCCTGTGATTACTGCTTCTATACGGAAAAGCAGTCTCTTTTCCCCAAAGATGAAAACTACCGCATGCCGGATAATGTCCTTGAGGCTTATATCGCGAAATACATATCCGCCCAGCCCTCGCCGGAGGTGGAATTCGCCTGGCAGGGGGGAGAGCCCACGCTTTTGGGGCTCGATTTTTTCAAAAAGGTGATCGAGATGCAAAAGCCCTTCACCGGGCAAAAGACGATCCGGAATGTACTGCAGTCGAACGGTACACTCATTACCGATGAATGGTGCAGGTTTCTGAAGAGACATAGCTTTCTTGTCGGCATCAGTCTCGATGGTCCGCAAATAGTTCACGATCGCTACCGGAGAGATCGCGGTGGAAAAGCCACTTTTAACAAGGTTATGAAGGGTCTTGAACGGCTCCGGAAGCACGGCGTCGAATACAATGTCATGGCCTGTGTCGCCGGGGAGACCGCCTGCAAGCCGCAGGATGTCTATCATTTTTTCAAAAAAGAAGGGGTCGAGTTCATCCAGTTCTTTCCCGTTGTCGAACGCATACCCGATGAGATTTCCGAGAAGCGCGGCTTCTGCCTGGGAATGCCCCCTCTCCTTGACCGGGAGGAAACAAACGTCGAGGTGACGCCCTGGTCGGTTGCGCCGGAACCCTATGGCGATTTCCTGATCGCCGTTTTCGATGAATGGGTGAAAAATGACGTCGGCAGGGTGTTTGTCATGAATTTTGAGTGGGCGCTGAACGCCTGGATGGGAAACGCCTCACCGGTATGCGTATTTGCAAAACAGTGCGGCCGTTCGATTGTTTTGGAGCATAACGGCGATGTATACGCCTGCGATCACCATGTCTATCCCGAATATCGCCTGGGGAATATCCTGGACGACAATCCTCTGCACATGATCTCCAAATCCATCGCGGCCGGATTCGGAACGGGGAAGGAAACCGCTTTGCCTCGCCGGTGCCGCGAGTGCGATGTGCTGGAACTCTGCAGGGGGGGATGCCCCAAGCACCGCTTCCTGAAAACATATGATGATGAACCGGGGCTGAACTATCTCTGCCCGGGTTACAGGAAGTTTTTCAATTACAGTAAAAAATATCTGCGGGTTTTCAGGCAGCTCCTGGAAAACAACCTCCCCGCTTCCCTGGTGATGGACGCCATCAAGGGACCGTTGGTGATCAAGACGTGAGTCTTATAAAAATGGCTCCGCGGTGTCCTGACAACCGTCTTGTCTACCGTGCCGCGGCGGCTTCCTGCGCCGCCTGGAGTCTCTTTTCATCAGCACCGGTCAGGGGAATTGGCTTCAGGTCCACCGTCACTTTTTCAATGGTGCCGTTGAATTTGAAGGGCATCTTCAGCTCGTAATCTCTGCTGACCGGTGTGCCCGTATCTTCACCGATGTCAAGGCTCTCGTCCAGGGAGATGCGCAACGGAATGGTATGCTCGATGCGCCCTTCGGCAACCTTCCCGCCGTCAACCGACAGCACCCCGGCGCCGCCTTTGCCCAGCCCTCCGCCATCGTAGGTAAACTCAAACGCGATCGCATGCTTGCCGGGTTGAAGGGCATCCTGCGCGGCAAGGCGATATCCGGCAAGACCGACGAAATTGAAGTGGAAGACGGGTCTGTTTTCGAGGAGAAACAGGGCAAGACCGCCAAACTTCCCTCCCTGCGTAAGCATCACGCCTTCCGCACCGGTTGCCGGGATGTCCACATACGCCTTGATGCGGTAGGACTTGTTCTTGAAGTCGGGAGCCGCACCCTCCGGGATCCGCACCATTCCCGGATAGAAGGTAAAGCTGGTTCGCCCCGCTGTCAGGCTCGGGCGGGTGGTCACATTTAAACGGGACACCCGGCTGTTGTCGAGGGGCAGGACATTGTAGCGAGCCGCTTCCGTCCAGAACAGATCCTGCATTTGTCGCAATTTCTGCGGCTCTTTTTGGGCAAGATCGACGGCCTGGGTAAAGTCGCCGGAGAGTTTGTACAGTTCCCATTTGCAATCATCGATGGTCACATTGCCCTCCTCACGCGGGCGTAAGGCCCAGGGCAGAAACTGCGGTGTCGTCGAGGCGATCCATCCGTCGCTGTATACGGCGCGATTGCCGAACATCTCGAAATACTGAGTCCTACGCGTAGACGGCGCCTTTGCATCAGCGAAATTGTACATCATGCTGGCGCCCTCGATCGGTTTCTGCTGGACACCGTGAAGGATCGCCGGCATCCGGACACCGACGGCTTCAAACACGGTCGGCGCGATATCGATAACATGGTGGAACTGATTTCGAATGCCGCCCTTGTCCTTTATATGCCGGGGCCAGGAGATGACGAGGCCGTTTCTTGTGCCGCCGAAATGGGAGGCGATCTGCTTGGTCCATTGAAACGGCGTGTCCATCGCATGCGCCCACCCTGCCGGATAATGGTTATAGGTCGCTGGACTTCCGAGCTCGTCCATGTGCTGTAAAGTCGCCCGGTAATCCTCTCTGATGCCGTTTAAGATGGTCATCTCGTTGTACAGTCCGTTCACTCCGCCTTCTCCGCTGGCGCCATTGTCGCCCTGGATATAGATGATCAGGGTATCGTCCAGCTTGCCGAGTTCTTCGATCGCCTGAACGACCCGTCCAATCTGGTGATCCGCATGGGTCAGCGCCGCGGCATAAACTTCCATCATCCTGGCGTAGAGCCTTTTCTGCTCCGCGCCGAGGGAGTCCCATGCGGGAATCTCTTTCGGCCGGGGCGTCAGCTTGGCATCTGTGGGAACAATGCCCATTTCCTTCTGACGGCGGAATGTCTCTTCACGGATGCTGTCCCAGCCTTTATCGAACCGCCCCTTGAACCTGTCGATCCACTCTTGCGGCGCATGGTGGGGCGCGTGCGCGGTTCCGGTCATGTAGTAGGCTAAAAAGGGTTTGTCCGGGGCAATGGAATGCTGCATCCGGATCCAGGAAATGGCGCGATCCGCCAGGTCCCTGTCCAGGATGTAGCTCTTGTCGTTCCGCGGCGGTTCGACGGGTTTCGTACCCTCGTAAAGAGCAGGCCGCCACTGGTTGGTTTCGGCGCCGATGAAGCCGTAGAAATATTCAAATCCGAGGTTTGTCGGCCAGAGATCAAACGGTCCGACCTGGCTTGATTGCCAGTCCGGCACGTTGTGGTTTTTCCCATACCAGGAGGTGCTGTAACCGCTTTGCTTCAATACTTCCGCAAATGTGCCCACGCTCCTGGACATCAGGGTGTTGTAACCGGGAAAGCCGCTGCCCATTTCCATGATGACGCCCGTGGCCGCGGTATGATGGTTGCGTCCGGTCAACAGGGCCGCCCGGGTCGGCGAGCTGAGCGCGGTCGTATGAAACTGCGTATAGCGCAGGCCGTTGTTCGCCAGCCGGTCGTAGGTCGTTGTCGGGACCGGCCCGCCGAAGGTTGAACTCGCTCCAAAACCCACATCGTCGGTCATGATGATCAGGATATTCGGCGCGCCTTTCGGCGCCGTCACAGCCGTTGGATAATCTCTGACCGAATCCTGGACAGTTCTGCCGATATGGCCGCGAAAGGGCTGTTCCGGTCGCGGCAGTATCTCCTCCGCTCCCGCTTGCGGCAGGCAGAGCAATTGAGACAACATGACCTGCGAGCAGAGAAAGAGAATGTTCCGAGGCTTGGCTCCGTATTCCAGCATTATCGTGAAACTCCTTTCTTGCAACTGCTGCGTTTAAGCCCTTTGACGACTGACCGTTTCGCGTCGGTCCGGAGAAGAATCTATCCAAGTAACAATACGCACCCACATTTTATCGATACGGTAACTGCTCATTGGGCCAGTGAAGGTTTTATGGCCAGCGCTGCGCTTTCTGTACTGCAATTGCGATTGGGCTTTAGGCCTTTTTTGCGGACGGCAGCGAGTTCGTCCCCGGCGGCCTCCAGATCAGCGCGGAACGCAGGCTCGGCGTGCAGTCGAGCCATGGTGGCAGCGGCCATTGTACGGCCCTGAATAACGTCGCTGTGCCAATGGACGTTACAGGCATTGCGGCTCTCTCCAAAAGCCAGGCCGCGCGCGAGTATTGCATCGGTCTGGTCCGGAGAAATTTCAGAGAGGATAAGCGCCCAACCCCACCCGGCTGCCGTATGCCCGGACGGATAAGAACCGTCCTTTTCCAAGATGGCCTGGTCCTTCGGGGTGCAGAGGGGTTCTTTGTTCCAGAGAAATGGACGAGCGCGGTTGTAATGATTCTTCGCGGTGTAGGTAGAAATACCCATATCGGTCAGGGTTCGTCGCAGCAGCATGTACAAACGCGGCGTATCCTCCTCCGTGATCGGGGCGTTCAATGCACAGGAAAACGTGCTGGCCGCGTGAGGGAAATGCAGATCGGCGTCTGAAGCGGCAAGCAGCCAGCGCGGTGTATCGCGCAGCGTAAAACTTCTCCGGCTGATCTCCTCGTCGAGAGCGAGGGCAGCGGAACCTGTGGCAGGTGGAGGAGGAATTAAGAAAAGGCTGTTCGGAAGTTCTTTCGTCGGCAGATAGCCTGCAATAAAACCAGGAATGAACTCAGCCCCTGCCGCAGGCCTGTTCTGGACATTCTGGCCAGCACAACCTGCCATGCCCCCGATGATCATTATTACCCATAAAAAACTGCGCCACCCGCCTCTGTTCCTGAAATTCACCATCATATGATCGCCTCTTGCTTCGTTGTAATAGGTCTCACACGCTATTGTGTCATTGTGCTTCCGGCTTTGGGAGCACCCCCTCATTAAGCCCATACATCCCTTCATCAAACAGTTAATGAAGAAATCAGCCGGAGCGTAGCGATCGGCTCCAACGTCCTGGGCTTTCATATAAAAGTGTCACCCCTTCCCGGAACAATCTGTTATCAATGTTCCTGTTCGCCCAGATGGCGACCATGCGCTCCGCCTCATTTACCCGCGCTTAATGCGGAGCCAGAAACTTGAAGGCCTCCGCTTTCTTGAAATTGGCTGTCTGGTCCCCGCCCAGGTCCGGATTGCCATGGAGCGTTAGCTTGCGGACGCCCGAATCGGGCTTGAAATCGATCTGGTTGAGCTTTACCCACACCAGGCTCGGACTCGCGGTGCCTTCGAAGAAGTAAACCTTGTTCTTCTGGTCCGCAACCGTACGCCAGATCGTGGATGATATGTTGGGCTGGGCAGGCGTGCTGATGCCGCGGGGCACGCTGACGTTGCGCATGACGCTGAAAACGGCGGCAACGGCCTCGCGCGGATCGGCGGACTGGGCGGCAGCATTGATGTAAAACGACGCACGGGCGAAGCGGTCGGCGGCGCGGTTGGTGCCCGGCAGCATAACGGTGCCGCCGATCTGCTTCCAGTATTCGTTCAGTGCGAGCTGTTCGCGATAGATCGGCGAGTTGGTCATGACCTGGTACTGCCTGCCATGGTGGATGACCAGTTTGCCTTTGATGTACTCGAAAATGGCTGAATCGCCCGAGCTGTCTGAGATCGAGAAGTGGACATTCCCCTTAATTCCATTGGGAGCCGTGACGGTGACCGTGCGGAATTTCTCCTGGCTCAAGGTGGCTACGGCCTCTTCGACGGTTGCGAAATTATCGAGGAGATACTGCACCAACGCGCCGGTGACGATGGCGGGCCGCGGGTCATCCAGCGGGGGGTACTCCGACTCGGCGAGGTAGAGCAGATTGGCGACCAGCCCCTTCTCGTTCATGCCGTCGCTGGTACCTGCCTCGTAGCCCGATGCGATGACGCTTCCGTACAGGCTGGTCCACTTCAGGCCCTTGTCACCCATGCCGCCATCGCGGGCCATGCCGCGCGGGAAGATCCAGAGATTAGATTGCATGTCTTCGAGCCAGTCCATGCTACGGCCCGTGACGGTCTGGCCCTCCTTGCCGAAATAGACGGCGCGGGTACAAGCGAGTGCGGATTGAATCGATACGAGCAGGAAGAATGTTAAAAGCAATGCACTGTACAAAATGCGGTGAAGATGGCTTGTTTTCATGGAATATCTCCTTACCGTGATGAGTTCCGCCTAACGAAAAGCTGAGCCGGAACGGCCCATGGGGCCGCGATGGGATTGAGCGACCGGTTGGGTTTATTTTTTGGGAAAGTACTTCACCTTGCTCATATTTTTAAAATCTGAATCCTGGGTCCATATAATGGCTTTGAATTCTTGCGCTGTTGCGAGGATGATGCTGTCCGCCATGGGAAGTTGATGCTCAAGGCTCAGCCTTGAAGCCGCTATTGCCAGTGGTGTGCTTAGATCCACAACCTTTCCTTTTTGCATAGCAACAACCGCCTGCAATGCCTCATTCTCGCTGGACTCCCGCAGAATGACCTTGAAGACCTCGTATATTGTGATCACTGGAACAACAAGTAAATCCGAATCACTCAGCGGGGGAAGGAAATGCTTGGCATTAGGCTCATCGGCAAAGTATGCAAGCCAACCGGAAGAATCTACAATATTCATACCCTGTCTTCCTCACGTTTAAATTCAGTGTTGATGCCTTTGAGAAATCCACGAAGTTCTTTAATGTCGCGTTCGGGTATAAGTTCAATGCGACCGGCATATTCAACAATTTGCATTTTTTGGCCCGGATAAAGCTTCAATGCCTCTCTGACGGTTTTCGGTATGACGACTTGATATTTGGGTGACACGGTTACTTTTTGCATGCCATCACCTCCATCGATCTTATTTGTGCTACGATATCATGATCGATATGGTTTTGTAAATTATATTAATGGCCCAATGAAAAATCTCACGGGGAGGCGTGCGTGCACGCCTCCCCGTGCAGCGCTTGGTTATCCGGTCTTGATTTTTATATCACCTTCGATGTAACGGTGAATGATGCCGGAAATGAGCGTTTGGTATGGCATGCCCATCTCCATAGCTTTTTTTTGAATACCAATAAAGTCATGGTCATACAGGCGAATCGTTATACGCTTGTCTTTTTTAAGAGTGCTCTTTGCCGCTGCCTTAATCGATTCTATTTCATTTTTTGATGGTGTGGCAAGCGTCATCTTCCCTTTTTCCAACGCATTAAGAATATCTTTTTCTTCTTTATCGTATTTCATTTTGATTCTCCTGTTCTTCTTTATACATCTTTGTTGCTTTCCTGCTGGGTATTATTGTTTTCAGAAAAATGTAATTTTTTTCAATTACATACGGAACGATATAAATATAACTATCGACAACAACAAAATACAGCTTTTGTCCTGGATAGTTTAATTGGTCAGGATGATCAGTTACCTTCCAGACATCACCCCTTGAAAGATGAATAATTATTTGCTCGAAAGATATATTCCTTTCTTCCTTTAACCATTCATTTTTTTTAGGATTCCACTCGTATTTCATGTTTTAATTGTACATCATTTGTATGTACGCTTCAAGGGATTTTTAACAGAATTATTGTTAATCTTTTGAGAACGAGATGCATCAGCCGGCGCCGCCGCGGACTTTCGGAAATCCACCGTAGTCACCCGGTGTCGGCTGGATGCAATTGTTGGACGCGCCTATCTTAAATATCGAGGGCAAAACGTATTGCACGCCCAACCTCAACCAATTTTGGTAGAGGTAGAAATGTGATCAACGCCCCGATCTTCCCCTTTGAAACAGTCTGCAAGTGATCGCAATTGACAGCACAATCCTGGGGCATGCCGTCAGCTTTCGAGAGAAATACCTCAGAGGGTATATTACGGATTTTAGTTGTGATGGGAGCGATTGTTACCTCTCCAAGGTATTCCAACACAGAATCTCGGGTCAGGATTAGAACAGGCCGTTTTTTATCTGGCGGTATGAACTTGTACCAACGTATTTCACCGTGTTTCATTCATCACCCCAAGCCTGCTCAGTTTCCCAAACTGAGAACTCATCGGCGGCAACTGGGTGCCGCTCGTACCCCCGGCGATGCTTGCGTTCCAGTTGCTCAAGGCTGTAGCGCGCAAGGGCGTCACGAAGCGCCTTTCTGGTAAAAGCAGAACGACTTGTTTGGAGCTCCTTTGAAATGCGATCCACCGCTGTGACAAGATCATCATCAAGTGTCATCTGAATGGTTCTCATATCGTACCTCTATAATGTGGCTTTTTATAGCTATATTAATCCACATTGTAGACTATGTCAAAAGGAAATTATGGCTGCCTTTCCGTCGAATGACCTCAAAGCCCATTTTCCGTAGAGCCTTGATAAGGCGCCGGCCCGTGACAGCGGGGACGTTGCTCATCCGGTGACCGCCACACGTTGGACCCCGATAAATTCTGTGGCCGCGGGGTCTTCTATCTCAAGGCAAAGTTCAATAGCCTCCTTGACTCTCTTCATCAAGACGTCAAGGGATTTCGCCTGTGTGTGGCATCCTCGTAACGTGGGTACTGAAGCCACAAAATATCCGTCCTCATCTTTTTCGATAACAACGCTAAACTCTCTATTCATTTTCGCTATTCTCCAATTCTATAGTATCATAGAGGGAATATTTCTTCATCTTCAATTTGCCGCGATTCCCGGCGACGGAGTCGCCGGAAACAAGCTATCCTATCGTTTCTGGATATCTCCACCACTCGGAAGCATATTCAGTACTCCAGACCATAATCGTGCAATCTCATCCTTGCCCTCCCGGACTGACGGCCCCCTCTATCTAACTTTAAATACGGTAGAATATGTATAAATCTCTTGACAAGCATAACGCAACCAATTTTTCTTCCATATATCATGTCAAAATTAAGATTATAAGGTAGATGAAGAAGGCTGGGTAACCGGAAAATGTCCCTCCCGACCCTGTGGGCGCGACAGAATCCGAATATCTGGTTCAGCAATCCCGGCCATCATCCGAAGTCCTGTGCGGAAATGTCCATAAAATACATTGCCAAATCGACATCGGCACGATATGAATCTCGTTATCGCGCCGGCAAGGGATCGATCATGAACCGGCGACATCTCATTTTTGAAAAGGCATGAAGGCATGCTGCAACCATACCACGGCAAGTTCCGGAATATCGCCTGTCTTTATGTCCACAGCGGTCTGACGGAGGATGAGGGCAACCGGATCTACGAGATCGCCGCGGCGGTGATCGCCCCGGACCGGCCGGAGGAAACCTTTTCTTCTTTGGTCCGTTACGGAAAGACGACGGAGCGCGACCGCCATGCCTCCGGCATCTCCCGGGAGTTGTTGCGGATCGCCCAGCCTTTGCCGGACGTCACGGCCTTTCTCTCTTCCCTGCTTCGGGAGACGGACATCCTTCTCACGCTCAATCCCCGCGAACAGATCGAAACCCTGCTTTCCGGCTGCGGGAATCCGCGGGTTATCGATCTGCGCTTCGCCGCCGAATTCTTCCTTCCCCAGGCGGACAGCTCCGCGCTCAAACCGCTCTGGGAACACCTCCACGGAAAACCGCGGGAGAAATTTTCCTTCACCGCCCGGGAGGCGGTTGATCTCTCCCTCGACCTTGTCCGTCACATCTGCGGCAATGTTCTGAACCCCGCGGAATTCCCGGCTGCGGCGGCACTCCGCTTCCATCTGGGGCAAAGCGAAACCCTCTTCGGAGATCTATTCCTTCACTTGAACCGCAATTTCCGGGACCATTTCGGCGGTCTTTTCGATCCGTCGACGGGCGGTGAAACGCCGGACTGGAAGAAATTTCTGGAAAAGGCGCCACCGCCCGCCCCGCTGCCGGAAGGGGATGAAATACGAAAGAAGATCCCCCTCGCCCGGATCGGGGATCTCTACCAAGGCCTTGCCGCCACGGCCCGGGGATACGTCCTCCGTCCGTCCCAGATTGCCTACGCGAGGCACGTGGCCGCAGCGCTCAACGACCGCGCCGTCCTCACCGTCGAGGCAGGCACCGGCACGGGGAAGACCCAGGGTTATCTGATCCCGGTCCTGGAGTTCCTGCGGCACAACCCCGGGGCGCGCGTGGCCGTCTCGACCTTCACCAAGAACCTCCAGGAGCAGATCGTCCGGCGGGAGATCCCGCTGGCCGTCTCCCTCAACCGGGCCTACCGGAAGATTCCGGCCGCCCTCCTCAAGGGCAAATCGAACTACCTCTGCGCCGAAAAGCTGGACCAGCTCTACGAAGATACCCTCTCCGGAGGCCGCCTGCTCGCCTGGCTCTGCTTTGTCAACCGGGTCTTTCATTTCCGTCAGGCGGACGGGGACGCCGCCCCGGAGCGGATACGCTTTCATCTGAACGACGGCCTCTTCTTCCGCCGTCTCCAGCATGAAATCTCCGCCCGGAGCGGCTGCTCCCCGCGGCATCTCCATTGTCCGGCACAGGTGGTCGCAGCTGAGGCCCGAAACGCCCGCCTCATCGTGACCAACCACCACAAGCTGGCCCTTCTCGACCGGGACGAGACCCTGGGCGGGCTCTTCGATAACTGTGTGATCGACGAGGCCAACCACTTCGAAGGGGCCGTGCGCGGCGCCTTCGGGATCGAAATCGCTTCCCGGGAGATGGCGGACACCTTCGCCTATCTTGAATCGGTCCTCCGGCGCCTGGCGCCGGCCCCGGGCGATTCCCCCGTAAAGGAGATCGCCGCCGCACTGCAGGCCATCGACGATTTCCGTGAGCAAACGGCCGGGTTCGCCTCGGCGCTCGCCGTAGTCCGCGGTGCCGCCGCCCCGGGGGAAGCAACGGTTCTCCCTGCGGAGCATTCGGCGTTTCGGGAAGGACATCTGAAAAGACACCTTATTGATCTGCGGAAGAACCTCAAGGGAATCGCCGGAGAGCTCTCCTTTATCAAAGAACCGGAAACCTGCCGGAGACTCGGAATCCGCGCCCGGACCGTCGATCGCATGAAGACCGCCCTCCGGGATCTGGAGGAGAATGCCGGGACCCTCAAGACGATCGGGGACAAGGTTGTTTCGCCGGAACATGTCACGGCCGGCATCCTCTTTGTCCGCCACTGGGTGATCTCCGTCCGGGCGGTGGAGGTGGCCGAACTTCTCCGCGATCACCTCTACAAGGGCCGGGACTGTGTGATCTTCACCTCGGCGACGCTTCGCCAGGGAGAGAGTTTCGACGGTTTTCGGCGCGCAGCGGGGATGATCCTGGCTCCCCCCGGCGGGGAAGAAACGGAGCCGGCGGAAAAACCCAAGGTCAACGAATTCCGTTTTGAGGCCCTCCCCTCGCCCTTTGACCCCGCCGCCGCGGAGATCGCCGTCCCCACGCAGGCCGTGAGCGGCGCCTTTGAATGCAAGAACGCCTGGCTCTCGCGGGTTGCGGAGCTCCTCCCCGATTTGATCCGCCGCAACCGGGGGCGAACCCTCGTTCTCTTCTCCAGCTACGGCGACCTGGAGGCCATCTCCGCCCGGGTCGCGGACGAGATCCGCGCCGACGGTTATCCCCTCCTTCTCCAGCAGGGCGGCATTCCCACCACCGCACTCTGTGAAGAATTCCGGGCGATCCGGGAGAGCGTACTCTTCGGCGTAGACACCTTCTGGTACGGGGTCGATTTTCCGGGGGAGACGCTGACCCAGGTGATCATCACCCGAATCCCCTTTCCCCACCCCCAGGATCCGCTGCAGATCGCGCGCCGGAATCTCCTCCCCCGGGAGGAATACTGGCGGCGCTACCGCTACGAAACCGCAATCAAGCTGCGGCAGGGAATCGGCCGCCTCATCCGCTCGGAGTCCGACCGGGGCAGGGTCGTCATCCTCGACGCGCGTTACCGCAGACACAAAGGAGTCTCGTCATGACGGGCGTCATCCTTTCAGGAGGCAAGAACAGGCGAATGGGGGAGAACAAGGCCTTTCTCCCGGTGAACGGCGAACGGCTGATCGACCGGACCGTCCGTCTCTTCCACGCGGTTTTTCAAGAGGTCATCATCGTTACGACCAACCCGCCGGATTATCTCGACCAGGACGCGGCCATCGTCACCGACATCTTCCCGGAGAAGGGGGCCCTCGGCGGGATCTACACGGGTCTGTTCTACGCCCGTGACGAACAGGCCTTCATTGCCGCCTGCGACATGCCCAACCTGAACCGCGCCTTTCTGGAACACATGATTTCACGGGCGGCGGGATATGATATCATTGTTCCGGCCCCCCCCGACGGCCTCCAGCCCCTCCACGCCATCTATGCCCGCCGTTGTCTCCCGGTCATCCGGGGGCTGATCGAAAGGGACCGCCTGAAGATCACCGGCTTCTACCCGGGACATCGGCTGCTCACGCTTTCCCCGGAGATCATCCGCTCTTTTGACCCGGAGGGGAGGATGTTCTTGAACGTGAACACGCCGGAAGATCTCCGGAATCTACCGTCCCGCTGACCCGAAGGGGCAGCGAAACGATCGGCCTGCGTTTGCCCTTAATTCCATTAGATTTTTCCGGAAGAACGTGGTATCGAGGGCGATCAAAAAAGGGGGGAATCAATTATGGAAGGTGGAAAAACGTTCAATCGTTGGCTCATCGTCGTCGGCGCATTGTTGATCCAGGTCAGCCTCGGCGCCATCTACATCTACAGTGTCTTCAAACCCGGCCTCAAGGCCCGCTTTCCCGACTGGAGCAATACGGATCTGGCGCTCCCGTCCATGCTGGTCCTGCTCTTCTTCGGTCTGGCCACGATCTTTGCCGGCCGTATCCAGGACAAGATCGGCCCGCGTTACGTCGCGATGACCGGGGCGGTGATGCTGGGCTTAGGGCTCCTGCTGGCATCCTACTCGAACAGCCTGTTCATGTTCACCCTCGGCTTCGGGATCATCGGGGGGCTCGGAATCGGCACCGCCTATGTCTGCCCGATCGCCACCTGCGTGAAGTGGTTCCCGGACAAGCGGGGCCTCATCTCGGGACTTGCGGTCGCCGGCTTCGGCGGCGGCGGCCTGGTCTTCGCCCCCGTGGCGAAATCCCTGATCCTCTCCGTCGGCGTGATGAACACGTTCCTCTGCCTGGGCGGCATCTTCTTTGTCATCGTGATGATCGGCGCGCAGTTCATGATCAATCCGCCCGTAGGCTACTGCCCGCCGGGCTGGACGCCTCCGGCTGCGACCGGCGCCCCCGGCTGTTCCGCAGGGGTTGACTACACATGGCAGGAGATGGTCAAGACCTCCCGGTTCTGGCTCCTCTGGATCACCTACTTCGCGGGCTGCTCCGCCGGCTTCCTGATCATCATGAACACGGTCAATATCTGGCAGTCCTTCTCCATCCTGAGCCTCGTACCCCAGTTTCCGACGATCCCCAAGGATACCTACCTGGACATCCTGACCAAGGGGACGACGGCCGTGATGGCCATCTCCGTGATGAACGCGCTGGGGCGCATCCTCTGGGGAAAGGTCTCGGACAGCATCGGCCGGAAGAACACCCTCTACATCATGTTCCTCTACGGCGGGGTGGTGATGCTCTCCCTGAACTGGCTGACCTCCTTCCCGCTGTTCCTCTTCGGCGTCATGTCCGTCGGCTTCTGTTTCGGGGGTTTCCTGGGCGTCTATCCCGCCTTGACCGCGGACTACTTCGGGACGAAGAACATGGGGGTGAACTACGGCTGCATGTTCATGGCCTACGGCATGGCCGGACTCTTCGGCCCCTGGATCGCCCCGAAACTGATGAAGGTCGTCCAAGAGGTCCCGTTCGAAAGTATGGTTGCGGGCGTCGTCTCGATGAAAACCTTTGCGGCCGGCAACTACATCGCCTCGTTCGTGATCGCCGGTGTGATGTGTCTGGCATCGATCATCCTGGTCTGGATCGTCAAACCACCCACGGCGAATAAGGGGTGAAACGGGGTCAAAACCGAAAGATGCAAGAAGGGGCTTCGTCAAAAAGCGAAGCCCCTTTATTATTGATCAAACACATTGAGACCTTTGAAAAACGCGCCATTTGTCATTGCGAGGAGGCCAGAGGTCGACGAAGCAATCTCATAATCATACGATATCGAAATGAGATTGCCACGCAGCCTTCGGCTGCTCGCAATGACGGGGTAAGGATAGCGCCTCGCGATGACAGGAAGGGCGGAAATTCAAAGGCCTTGCATCGACGAGAGAAAGATAACAAATTTAAGTCGCGTATACGAGAGAAAGATCAGAGTTTCTTCAGGCGTCCCTCCAGAACCCGCCGCGACATTCCCAGGTAGCCGGCCGTCCGGGTGCGGTTGCCCCCGTGCCTCTCCAGTGCCATTCCGATGATCTTCCGATTGAACGCCTCGAGATCCAGCCCCTCTTCCGGCAGGTCGAAATCCCCGCTTCCCAGAACAGGCGTCCCCGCCTGTTTCTCCCGGACGGCGGTGTCGCGGATGAAGGCGAGATCATCCAGATCCGCGCAGTCCGAAACCTGCATCAGGACCAGCCGCTCCATCGCGTTCTTGAGTTGCCGGACATTCCCCGGCCATGAGAAGGAGAGGAGGAACCTCTCCGCTGCCGGCGTGAAACCGCCGAACTTCTGCCCCCGGCGCCGGGAGGCCCTTTCCGCAAACCGGAATGCCAGCGGCGGGATATCCTCCCGCCTTTCCCGGAGCGGGGGGATCCGGATATGTCCCATGTTCACCCGATAGAAAAGGTCGAGACGGAACCTTTTTTCATCCACCTCCCGTTCGAGGTCCTTGTTCGTCGCGGAGATGATCCGGATATCCACCGGAATCTCCCGGATTGCGCCCAGGCGGTAGAGTTTTTTTTCCTCGAGAACCCGCAGGAGTTTGACCTGGACGCCCGGCGGCAGTTCACCGATTTCGTCGAGGAAAAGCGTTCCGCCGTCGGCCACCTCGATCTTTCCCATCTGCCCCCGGTTCGTGGCGCCCGTGTACGCCCCCGGGTCATGGCCGAAGAGTTCCCCTTCGAAGAGCTCCTGGCTGATGGCGCCGCAGTTGATCGCCACAAAGGGGGCAACCGCGCTGCGGCCCCCGTAGTAATGGATGTATCGGGCGATCAGCTCCTTCCCCGTACCGCTCTCCCCCTCGATCAGGACGGGAATCTCCCGATCCGTGCTGTACTTTTCCGCCTGGCTTGCCACACGGCGCATCGCCTCGGAATAGATGCCCAACCCCTCGAGACCGACCTCTTCCAGATAGGCCTTGCGGAGCCTCTCCACCTCCCCCCGGGCCGCCTGCGTCTCGATCCCGACCCGTTCCTGAAATTCCTGCTTCAGCAACCGGTAGTTGTTCCGCAGGGCCAGATAGGCCGCCGACCGTTCAATCACGATGGCCAGTTCCCGGACGTCGATCGGCTTCTGGAGGTAATCGAAGGCCCCGTATTTGAGCGCCCGGATGGCGCTCTCCGTATCCCCGTGGCCGGTTACGACGATGACGTCCACGGGCGATTTCTCGATCACCTTGATCCGCCGGAGGAATTCCAGGCCGTCGATCTCGGGCATCCGGATGTCGGTGATGACGAGGTTGATCTCCCGGGAGTGGAATTCCCGGAGCGCCTCCATGCCGTCGGCCGCGCCGGTAACGATATGGCCGAGTTTTTCAAGAAAGCGGGAGAGGCTTTTGCGGACATCCGCCTCATCGTCGATCAGCAGGATGTTCAAGTCCGTTCTCCTCCGGCAGGGACGAAGACCACGAATGTGGCGCCCCCGCTTTCATTGTTGCAAACCTCGATCCGGCCGCCAAACTTGCTGACGATGGACTGGCTGATGCTGAGGCCGAGCCCCGTTCCCTTGCCCGCGGCCTTGGTCGTGAAGAAGGGATCGAAGATCTTTTCCAGAAGGGGATCGGGAATGCCGCCGCCGTTGTCGCTCACCTCGATGATCACGGCGCCTTCCCGGCTGCCCGTCAAGACCCGCAGCGTCTTGGGGTCGCGGGCGCTGTCGTCGAGCGCCTGCCGGGCATTGACGATCAGGTTCATCACCACCTGTTCGAGTTCGTTCAGGGATGCCCGCAGGGGGGGCAGCTCCGGATCCAGCTCCTTCTCCACACGGATCCCGTGGGCCTCGATCTGCCGGCCGATCATGGAGAAGACATTCTCGATCGCCTCATTGGCCATCACGGACTCCCCCCCGGCATCGCGCTCCTCTCGGGCGAAATTCCGGACATTCCGGATCACCTTGTCCATCCGCGCCACCTGCTTGGAGATCATCTCCAGCCCCTCGAAGAGTTCATCGGGATCGAGCGGCCACCCTTCGGTGCGGCCGAAGAGGAAACCGTCGGTGACGACGCGGATCGTGTTGAGGGGTTGATTCAGTTCGTGGGCGATCCCGGCCGCCAGGGTTCCCAGGGCCGCCAGACGGTCGTCGTGATAGAGATTCAGATCCCGGATGCGGGCCTCCCGGCCACGCCTCGGCCGCAGCGCTGATGACCCGCGGGATATGCCTTTTTTGTCCTTCATGGATTGATCCTCTGCGACGTCGCGACCTTACCATACCGGGCCTGCTCAAATCAAGAATGGAAGATTTTTATCTTGACGGCCGCCGGTTGTTCATGATTAAAAATAGCATGAACAGCCATCAGGTGATTTTTCAGCCCTCCGGCAGGCGGGGAGAAATTCCGGAAGGAAAGACCGTTCTGGAGGCCTCCCGGATGCTGGGGGTCGGAATCGAATCCCTCTGCGGTGGAAAGAAGTCCTGCGGAAAGTGCCTGATCCATCCGGAGTCGGGAAGCTTCGAACGCTACGGCATCACATCCCATCCCGACCATCTCTCCCCGTTCACGGAGGAAGAGGCCGGATTCATCGGGGAAAGGGAAAGGACCGCGGGATTCCGTCTGGCCTGCGCCGCCGTCATCCGCGGAGATCTGCTGATCTTCGTCCCGGCGGAGAGCCGGGCCGGCGCGCAGGTGATCCGGAAAGAGGCAGGGGAAAGGGAGATCCTGCTGAATCCCGCCGTTTGTCTTTTTACCGTGACGCTCCGCCCCCCCGAACTGGACGATCCCCAGGCCGATTACGAACGGCTCGTCGCGGCCCTCGCGGAACAGTTCGGCCTCCCCCGACCCGAAATCGATTACCCGGCCCTCCTCGGTCTGGCCGGGTCGCTCCGGAAGGGAAACTGGACGGTGACCGCGGCCATCCGGATGGAAAAGGAAATCCTTGCAGTCTTTCCGGGACGTCTGGAGGAGGCCTTCGGCCTGGCCGTCGATATCGGCACGACAACGGTGGCCGGATACCTCTGCAGCCTGACGACCGGGAAGATCATTGCGAGCGGGTCGCTCATGAATCCCCAGGTCGCCTACGGCGAGGACGTGATCTCACGGATCACCTACGCGATGGAACATGCGGACGGTCTGGAAAAGCTGCGGGAAGCGATCGTCGAAGGCTTGAACGGACTCATCCGGACCGTCACCGCCGATGCCGGCCTCTCGCCCGCCGACATCCTTGATCTGGCGATCGTCGGGAACACCGCAATGCACCACCTGTTTCTCGGCATCGATCCGCACCCCCTCGGGATCGCCCCCTTCACCCCCGCCGTCCATCGCAGCCTGGACATCAAGGCGCGCGATCTCGGCCTTGCGGTTCACCCCGCGGCCGGCGTCCACATCCTCCCGATCGAGGCTGGCTTTGTCGGCGCGGACAATGTCGGCGTCCTGATCGCGGAAGAGCCCTACCGCCGCGATGAGATGTCGCTGATCATCGACGTGGGAACGAACGGGGAGATGATCCTGGGAAACCGGGAGCGGCTCCTCTGCGCCTCCTGCGCCACCGGCCCCGCGCTGGAGGGGGCGCACATCCGTTTCGGCATGCGGGCGGCGCCGGGCGCCATCGAGCGGATCCGGATCGACCCCGGAACACGGGAGGTCTCCTTCAAGATCATCGCTGAAGAGCGCCGGCAACCCGACATTGCGATCACCGGCGCCAAGGGGATCTGCGGCTCCGGGATCATCGACGGCGTGGCCGAGCTCTTCCGGGCGGGGATCATCGATCAAAGCGGCCGCTTCCGGACCGATTTGTCCACGCCCCGCCTCCGCCTGAACGACGGGAAACCGGAGTTCGTGATCGCCTGGCCGGACGAAACCTCTCTGGAGGGGGCGATCACGATCAGCCAGCAGGATGTGCGCAGCGTCCAGCTCGCCAAAGGGGCGCTCTACGCCGGCGCGAAACTGCTGATGAAACGGTTGGGAATCGAAAAAGTGGACCGGGTGGTCCTGGCCGGCGCCTTCGGAAGTTACATCGACAAGATGGAGGCGATGATCCTGGGGCTGTTCCCCGATTGCGACCTCGAATGCGTTTCCTCGGTCGGAAATGCGGCCGGCGACGGGGCGAGAATCGCGCTCTTGAACCGTGACAAGCGCCGGGAGGCGGAGGAGATAGCCGAACGGGTCGAATACCTCGAGCTGACCCTCTCCCGGGATTTTCAGGAGGAGTTCATGGCCGCGATGTTCATTCCCCACATGAAGGATCCCTTTCCCCACCTGCCGCCTGAAAAAACATCTCCTGCGTGAATGCCTCGCCCAATCGGAGACGGAGGAACTTCTCCTCCGTGTAGGGACCGCGAACGAGCTCACGGAAATAGTCGAGGCTGCCCGGGATCTCCTCATACTCTTTTTTCAGCACGGCCGCGTTCTCCATCGCCCGCTCCCGAAGCGGCGCCATCTCCTCCACCCCCGTGTCGATCAGCGCGATGTGGGTGTAGTGCTTCAGTTCCTCCTCGATGACCCACTGCGCCGTCTCCCGGCCGTAACGGGGCACATGCTCCTCCAGTATCCCGAGAGGGTCCTTCTTCTCCGCGATCCATCCCGGTGTCAGGTAGTAGGTGCCCGGTTTTTCCCGGAAGACCTTCTCATACCGTGCGGGAGAACCGAGAAAAAGGGCGATGCAGTCGTGGCAGCGGGGGATGAGCAGCCCCTGCTGACGCGCCGTGACGCCGACCACGCCGTTGGAACAGAGGCCGTAGCCCAGCACGATCCGCGAGGCCGTCTGCGCGACCTGATCGATCTTCTCCTGGAGCTGGCCGAGCAGTTTGGTCGGCGTGCGGTGCAATGCCTGGTCCAGGTAGAGGATCTCCACCGATTCTTCTCCCTCCGAGAGAACCTGTGTCAGCTCCGGTTCCATCACGCGGCAGGCGATCACCACCCGCTGCGCTATGCGCCCGGTCGATTCCGCAGTTCGGGGACAATCCATTGCATCTCCTCAAGAGCGGGTTAAAGGCCGACGAAGCCGCGGGCCAGGGCTAGGGCCTGCACCGCATCCTTTCCGTAGCCGTCGGCGCCGATCTTTTCGGCAAAGGCGGCATCGACGGGGGCGCCCCCCACCATCACCTTGATTTTGTCCCGCAGACCGCGCGCCCGGAGTTCTTCGATAACGCGTTTCATCTCCGGCATGGTGGTGGTGAGCAGCGCGGAAAGGCCCAGCACCTGGGGACGGATTTCGGCAACCTTGGCCACAACCTTTTCCACGTCGATGTCGACACCCAGGTCGATCACCCGGAAACCGGCCCCTTCCAGCATCATGACGACGATGTTCTTGCCGATGTCGTGGAGATCGCCCTTGACGGTTCCCATCAAAACGACGCCTTTGGGTTCACCGGCCGCGCCGGTGATGAGGGGTTTGACGATGTTGAGGCCGAGTTTCATCGTCATGGCGGAAACCATCATTTCGGGGACAAAGATCTCGCCGGCGCTGAATCTCCGTCCGACCACATCCATGGCGGCAATCAGCCCCTCCTGAATCACCCTGTCGGGGGAGATCCCCGTTTTGCAGATCTCGCGGACCAGGGATTCGATTTCCCGGTGACGGCCCTCAACAACGGCTTCCTTGATCCCCTGGATGGATTCATTCATTCTTTTTGTTCCCTTTTGATCCGGATCAGTAACCTTCCCGCACGGCGGCCGGGATGGCCCGGAGATTGGCCAGGGGCGTCGTGAGGGGAACGGCGCACTCCGGCCCGATGATATCGACGCCCGCGTCGATCGCATAACGCGCCTGCCGGTGGACCTCCTCCGGCGTACCCTGAAACAGGGTCTTGGCATTGTTCAGGTTGCCGATCAGGGAGATCCGTTTGCCGATTTTCTCAACGGCCGCTTTGGCGTCCACCTGCCATTCGAAGTGGTAGGCATCGACGCCGGATTCGGCGAAGAGCTCCAGACGGTCGATGCAATTGCCGCAGACATGGAGGATCATGGGGCCGCCCACACGGGCGGTAATCTCCTGGTGAATGGGGAGCAGATAGTCCCGGTAATGATAAGGCCCCACCAAATTTCCCGTGGCGTGGTCGGCCAGGACCACCGCATCGGCGCCGGCCCGGAACTGTGCGTTGGCAAACGCGATGGTGACCGGCATGAGCTGCCTCAGCATGCGGTTGATTTTATCCGTTTCCCCGAGGCCGAGTTGCAGCAGAAAATTCTGTGTGCCCGCCATATGGTAGGCGAGCGTCCAGGGGCCCATGACCTTGCCGATGATCGCCGCCTGTCCCCCGACCTCCCGGCGCAGCATGGAGAGGGCGTCAAGGACGACGCGGAGGGACGGTTTTTCAAGGATGTTTTCCGGAACGATCACGTCGGAAAAATCCGCGTGCGGCGCCGTCCTGGCATCGGGCATCCGCGTTTCGTTTCCCCAGTCCATTTCGCAGCCCAGCGCGGCCGATTCCTGATGAACGCTGTATTCCGGCATGACCGTATCAAAACCGACCAGCTCATGCCCGGCCAAGGCCAGGTCGGCCATCGCGCGGGCGTCCAGATGGGCCGCCGGGAAGAAGGCGCCGCAGGCCTTCATCAGCTCCACGCAGGCGATCGACGTGGGATTCCCCGCCGGAGGGCGGATTCCTTTCCGGCCGCCGTAGAGGGCCGACATGAAGAGATTGCAGGGTGTCGCTTTCATCGCTCGTCTCCCCCTTGCCGTATTTCGTCAACGCCGGAAACACCTTGTCCTTTCGTGTACGACATTGAAGCCGTTGCACGGCACAGGCATCCGATATTTCCGGTCCGCTTCAGGCAAAGGATTTCAACATCGCCACGACGGAGGTCGCATCCGGGGCGAAGCCGTCGGCGCCGATCTCCTTTGCGAACCGTTCCGTCACCGGCGCCCCGCCGACGAGGACCCGGACCTGCCCCCGCAGACCCGCCTTCTCCAGGGCCAGGATGGTCTGTTTCATCTCTTTCATGGTCGTCGTGAGAAGGGCCGACATGGCGACAAAGGCCGGCTTGTGTGTCCGGACCGCCTCGACGAACCTCTCCACGGAGACATCAATCCCGAGATCAACCACTTCGAACCCGCCGCCCTCCATCATCATGCCGACGAGGTTCTTCCCGATATCATGGAGATCCCCCTTGACGGTGCCGATGACGACCAGCCCCGCCGCAGCCCCTTCCGAACAGGCAAGAAGCGGCTTCAGGACAGCCATCGCGCCATGCATCGAACGGGCCGCCAGGAGCACCTCCGGGATATAGATCTCGCAATTCCTGAACTTTTCCCCAATCACCCCCATAGAAGGGATCAGGCCGTCCTTGAGGACACTCTCCGGCGGAATCCCCGCCGCCAGCGCCTCCTTGGTCCTTTTTACGACCGTATCCGTATCCCCTGCCAACAGCGGCTCCAAAAACTGTTCCTTGTCGATCATCTTTCCTCCTCTTCTTCTTTCGTCTGTGCGGAAAAAATGGCCTATCCCTTCATCGGGAGCTCTCCCCATTCGCGGACCATCTCGGTGATTCGGATCAGGCGTTCAAATTTCGCATCGGGCGGTGTGGTATCGCTGACCCCGAGGATAAACCGGTCGCCCGGGGCGATCTCGTTGAACAGACCTCTCATGAAGGCCTCGAACTCCGCATCCGGCATGCTCTCCTCCATCAGGGCCACGGAGGGGACTCCGCCGAAGATCGTCACCTTTCCCCGAAAGGCCTTCTTGACCTCGGAAATCGTCACCTTCGTCATCGGCTGCGGACACAGGGCCTCGGCGATATCCATGCCGCTTTCGGGAATCAGGTCCAGCAGCCCCTTGTTCTCGCCGTCGCAGTGACAAAGGAGCAATTTGCCGCGGGGATGGAGCAGATCCGCAAGCTTCTGCAAGTCCGGCATGATGTGGTCCCGGAAGAAGGGGGGATAGGTGATCATCTCGTCGAAATTGGCCCCCGAAAAGACCACCTCGGCGGGCGAATCCGCCAGAACCCGGAATACCTGATCGAAATAGGGTTCCATCTCCTCGCAGAGCCCGCGCATCTCTTTGGCATGGTCGTGCATTTCCAGATAGAACGCAGTCGCGTCCAGAAACTCCTTCATGATGTGGTGCATGGGACCCGCGGAGAGATTGGCGAAGGCCGCGGCAAACCCCCGGTCGCCGACCTTTTTCTGGTAGGCAAGGTAATTGTCATAATCCGGGATCACCTTGATATGGCCGAAGATATAGCCCACCGTCCGGTAATCTTTGGGCTCCTTGATGAGGTGCTCGTCAATCCAGGTGATCGACGCCCCTGCCCGGCGCATCTCGTCCGTATAGAGGATCCGGCAGGAGACCGATCCCACGGGCGTATGGTAGGCAACCGTGGTCACATCCCCGTCCCTTTTGACCTCGCGGTCCACCCCGACCAGTTCCGGACGGTAGGCCATCCCCCGCAGGCGGTAAATGCCGAGTCCCCGGTCGATGTTGTCCTCCGGGGTGCGGATTTCCAGAAACTCGGGAACGACCTTGTGAAACCCGCCGCCGATATCGGCCGCGATCTCATCGAGGGAGGCGTTGCGGGGGTATTTCTCCGGCAGGGTCCCGCGCTGGGCGTTGGAGTTGTGCCAGAGATCGATCCGCGGAACCCAGGGGAGCCGGTCCGCCTTTTCCCCGCGCGCCGCGTGGAGCATTCTTTCCTTGTTGGTCATCATGTTTCTCTCCTTTCCCGTTCCATTTGGGTCATCAGGCTTTACCCCTTTATCAATTCCAACCGATCAGTTTTTCCGGCAGCCAGAGGGCGATCTGCGGGAAGAAGGCAACGATGGTAATGGCAACAAGCTGGAGCAGCATATAGGGGACAATGCCCTGAAATATCTGCCGGGTCGTCAGCTCGGGCGGGGCAATCCCCTTCAGATAAAAGATCCCGGGCGCCATCGGCGGCGTCAAATAGGAGGTCTGGATCATCATGATGAAGAGTGCGCCGAACCAGATCGGGTCGAAACCCAGTTTTTCGATGATCGGCGAAAAGATGGGGACGAAGATGAGCAGGATACTGGCCCAGTCGAGCAGAAAACCCGCCAGATAGACGACGAACAGGAAGAAGGCCAGAACCGCCCAGGGCCCCATGTTGAGGGCCGAGAGCATCCTCTCCGTGGCGTCGCTGCCCCCGAGCCCGAGGAATACGCCGCTGAACATGAACCCTCCGAGCAGGATCATCATCATCATGCTTGAGATCTTGAGCGTCTGGATGGTCGCCTCCTGCAACACCTTCAGGGTAAAGTTGCTGTAGCCGATGGTCAGCAGCACGCTTCCGAAGGCGCCCAGGGCCGCGGCTTCCGTGGGTGCGGCGAAGCCGAGAATGATGGTGCCCATGACGGTGAAGATCAGGACGGCGGACGGCAGCATTCCCGTAACCGTGGCCTTGAGTTTCCGCGACAGGGGAATATCCAGATCCTCGGAAGAGATCGGCGGGGCAAACCCCCTTTGGCCATAGGAACGGACGACAATGTACAAAACATAGACCGATGAGAGCAGCAGGCCGGGGAAGATTGTGGCGATCAGGAGACGTCCGACGGATATCCCGGCGGCCGGCCCGTAGACCACGGTGACGACGCTCGGCGGGATGATGGTGCCGAGCGCCCCGCCGGCGATGACCGTGCCGGCGATCAGGGCGTGGTTGTAGCCCCGTTTCATCATCGGCGGTATGGCCATCACGCCGACCATCACCTCGGCCGCTCCGATAATCCCGGTGCAGGCGGCGATGATCGTGCACATCAGGATGGTCGTTACCGCCAGGCCGTTTTTGATGCGCCCCGTCCACATGCTGATCGTCTCAAACAGGATTTTGGCGATGCCCGACCGCTCCAGCATCGTTCCCATGAAAATGAACAGCGGCACGGCGGCGAGGACATAGTTGTCGGCCACGCCGTAGACGCGGCGGATGATCATCGGGATGATCTCCGGTCCGAAACAGACGATGCCGAAATAAAGAGAAATGCCCATTAGGCTGAAAACAACGGGAAATCCCGCAAATACAACCAGGATCATCACCGGAAACATGAAAAGGGAGATGTTATCCATCATGACTTTGCTCCTCTCACCAAAAGGGTGATGTTACGGACAAAGCAGGCTGTTCCCTGAAGAAGCAGAAGAACAAAACTGATCATGATCACGGCCTTGTATGGATAGAGGTAGGGCCTCCAGGGGCTGAGGCCCGATCGTTCGCCCATCTCAAAGGACTGCATGACATACTGTCCTCCCGCATAGACGAGGGCGGTGACCACCGGGAAGAACAGCAGCAGATAGCCGACCAGATCGATGACGGCCCGGGTCCGCGGAGAGAGGCGGGAGGTGAAGATGTCGATCCGGATGTGCGCATCGACGGAAAGGGCATAGGCCGCCCCCAGCAGGAAATGGCTCCCGTAGAGGAAGTAGGTCACATCATAGGACCAGATCGTGGGGCTGTTCAGAACGTAGCGTGCGATGACCTCATAGACGAGCGCCAGCACGTTGGGGATGATGACCCAGGCAATCCATTTCCCCGTCCATTTGCTTAGCCCATCGATCATCTTGACATAAGATGCCAGCATGGAAATCATTCCCTCCTTCCAGATTCAACGAAGCAAGATCAGGGTAAAACCGCCGGGCGTCCGTTCATCATGGACGCCCGGCGGTTTTTTATCAATATTTGAGGGATCTCGAGTTTTCGACGATCTCCCATCTCTTGTGGAAGTCGATCTGGGATTCGAAGAGCTTCTTGGTCCAGGGATCCTTGGCGGCGGCTTCCCGTCCCCATTCCAGCCCCAGCTTGTAGGCTGCCTTCTGCACCTCCACGTCCAGTTCGATGATCGTGTTTCCCTTCTTTTTGAAGACGTCCATGGCCCCCATGTCGAGGGCGCCGAGATAGGTCCAGGAGTCCAGCATTGCAATCTTCGCCGCTCCCTCCACGATCGCCTTGAGGTCCGTCGGCAACTCCTCCCAGGCCTTCACATTCACCACATATTCAAAGGGGGCGCTTGGCTGGTGAATCCCGGGAATGATGACATACCTGGCCACCTCATGGAATCCCATCGACAGATTCTCCCCTGCGCAGGCCCACTCCGTGGCGTCGATCACCTTCTGCTGCAGGGCCGGCAGCACCTCGCCGCCGGGAAGGGTGATCACGGAACCTCCCAGTTTGGGAAGGATGTCCGCCCACGCCCCGACGGTCCGCATTTTGAATCCCTTGAAATCCGCCAGGGAGCGCACCGGTTTGTGCGAATGGGCGAATACCTCGGTGGGACGCATCCCCCCCGGAAAGGCGATTACGTTGAATACCTCCCGTCGATAATCCTGCCAGAGCTTGTATCCCCCACCGCTGTAGATCCAGTGCATCATCACCTCGGAGTTCGGGCTCCCGGCGAATCCCCCGATGATCGCCGACCCCTTGTTGATGCCGATGTCGTAGCCGGGCCAGGTATGGGCCATCTGACATACCCCTCTCCGGGTGGCGTCCACCCCCTCCAGGGCCGGCACGATGGCCCCCGCCGGAAAGATGTCGATGATCAGTCTTCCGTTGCTGAGCTTTTTGACCAGATCCGGCAGGACCCTGGCCATATGGGTGTAAAGGGGCATCCCGGTCGTCCATGCCGTGGCCATTTTCCATTTGAACACCTTGTCCTGGGCGTACAGTCTCCTGTTCCCCGTCAGGACAACCCCCGCCCCTGCCGCCGCCGCGACCCCAGCCTTCTTTAAAAACTCACGCCTTGTCTTCCCCATGATTTCTCCCTCCTGTTTAAGAAGCTTATCCTTTCCCGCCTTTGCAGCCCATTGCCGCATCGGACCGGTGATAACTGATCCCTCTCCCTATCGAAGCAGTTCCTTGCAGAGCTTTGCCGCACCCGGGGCGTCATAGGAGTTGCCGTCCGCCCCGATCTGCGCCGCAAATGCCGGTGTCACGGGGGCGCCGCCCACGATGATCTTCACCTGATTCCGAAGACCCGCCGCCTTCAGCGCGTCGATCGTGTTCTTCATCTCGGTCATCGTCGTTGTCAAGAGGGCGCTCATCGCCAGGATTTCAGGCTTCTTCTCCTGGACCGCCTGGACGAATTTGACCGTGCTCACGGAGACGCCCAGGTCCTCCACCTGGAATCCCTGTCCCTTGAGAATCATCGCCACCAGGTTCTTGCCGATATCGTGGAGATCCCCCTGAACGGTCCCGATCACGATTGTTCCCAGCTTCTTCGCCTCACCCTGTCCGGACAGATTCTGCTTGAAGTGGTCCAGCGTCGCCGACATCGCCCGCGCCGCAATCATCATCTCCGGGATATAGATCTGGCCGTTCTGGAATTGTTCTCCCACGATCGTGATCGCCGGGATCAACCCCCGGGAAACGACCTCCTGCGGGTTCATGCCGCCGTCGATATCCTTCTGCATCATGGAAATCGCCTTCGGGATATCGTTTGCAATCAGCGCCTCCGCGTAGGCCTCCACAGCGAGACCCGTTTCCACCCTGGTCGTCCCGGTCTTGCGTTCCTTCGTTTGGGAGGTCCAGAACTTCCCCTGGACGCCCCCTTCCTCGAGCCGGATCGGATATTGACCGAATTCATAGGTCGCATCCAGCAGGGCCCTCATATTCGCCACGGGAACATAGTCGGTGATGGAGTTCGACGAGGCGACCATATAGCCGCCGCCCGGGGCGATCGTCCGGATCCTCTCATAGACCTCCGCCCGGACATCCTCGGGCGACCCCAGCGTCAGGGTCGAATCGAGGTTGATATTTCCGATCAGGCAGAGCTTCTTCCCCCAGCGCCGTTTGACTTCGACGATGTCCATGGCGTTTGGCTGGACGGGGTTGAAGCCATGGAATCCGCAGTCGATCAGGTCGTCCATTGCCTCCGTGCAGTCGCCGTCGCTGTGATAGATGAACCCGACCCCCTTTTCCCGGCAGATTTTCCCCATCTTCTTGTACCAGGGGAAGACATACTTCCGCAGGTACTTCGGATTCACCAAAAGCCCCGTGTTGAAGGCGATGTCGTCGGGGTTGAGGACGGCGCCGACGCACGGATGTTCGATCACCCGCAGGAAGGTCTGGTACTGAATTTCGCCGATCTTATTGAAGATCGCCGCCACCAGTTCCTCGTCCTGTTCCAGTGCGTTGAAAAAGGTCTCGGCCCCCATGTACATCCAGGTCGTGGTGTAGATCTTCCCCAGAAGCAGAATCGCCTTCATCCCCTTCGGAAGAATCTTGTCGAAGGCGTCCCATTTGGTGAGGTCAAAGTCATCGATCGTTGGCCATTTGTGCTTTTCGAACTTTTCCCAATTCGTCAGGACCCCCTCATGGGTATGGGCCCACTCGCGGGAAACCCGGTCCCCGTATTCGGTGTGGACGCCTTCACCCTTGGTTGTCATCCCCTGGGGCGCCCGGACCGGTTCCAGGATTCCCGAGGAGGCGGTCACATAATCAAAACCGGCATTGTACCAGAAGTCCGCATGGTCCTGCAGCGTCTTGACCGGTCTGCCCATAAAGGCCTCTTTGGGTCTCTGATCCACGTGCCAGTCCCCCTGCGGAACCCGGTCAGGCTCCTCACAGCGGAGCGCCGTCATGTACCTTTCAAAATTCGGCTTCAGTTCTCTCTTCATCATTGCCTCCCCGTGCCTTCCGTTTGCTTCCCCGATACCGACACCATGAACCCTTTTTCTATTCGACGCGTCCCTCGCGGAAGGCGCAGATGTAATCCATGCAGAAATCATCCTTGCCCATGACAAGCGTCGCGGCCTTGAGCATTGCGTAGAGCTGCTTGTCCGTCGGATCGATGATCGCCGCATCGAGCCCCATCGTGATCGCCGCCGCGAGAAAGGCCCGGTTGACCAGCTTTCTCGCGGGAAGACCGTAAGAGACATTCGTCAGGCCGCAGACCGTATGGACGCCCGGGAATCTTTTCATGATCCCGCCGATGGCCATGAGCGTGGCGCCGGCCGATTGGGGATTGGTCGAAAGCGGATAGACCAACGGATCGATGTAGATGTCGTCCAGCGGAACGCCGGCCCCCGTGAGTTTTTCCACCAGACGTCCCGCAAGCCTCACCTTGTCGTCCGCGGTCTCGGCCATTTCGTGCTCCGCCTGGCACAGCGCGATGACCTTGGTCCCGTACTCCGTCACGAGCGGCAGAAGGCCCTCGATCCGGGAGGGCTCCAGCGTGATGGAATTGATGACCGGCGGCTTTTTCACGAGCGGCAGCATCGCCCGGATCACACTCGGGTCCGGGCTGTCGATGGAAAGGGGCAGATCCGTCACCTCCTGCACCGCTTCCACGATCCATTTGAGTTTTTCGGCCTCCTCCCCGACAAAGGTGCCGGCATTGACATCGATGTAATGCGCGCCGGCCCCGGTCTGCGCCTTGGCCTCTTCCTGGATGAAGGCCCGGTCGGCGGACGAAATGGCCTGGGCGATCGACTTTCGCGACGCATTGATCCTCTCGGCGATAATCAGCATCCGTTTTCTCCTTTCTTTTTGGCCTCCGGGATTCCCAGCCTTTGGGCCGTATGATCCCTTCCCAGGTAGAAGTTGATCCAGGAGGAGGTCTGATAATAATCCCAGTTACAGGGGGGAACAGGCTCCCCGTTGAGACGCAACTCTTCCCCGTAATGTTTCAGTCTTGCATAGGCCTCGACATAGATGCAGCGTCTCTTGCCGGGATGGACCTCGCACCAGCCGTTCAAGCTGCCGCCGCAGGCCCCGTTGCGCTGGTGTTTCGGACAGCGGGACATGGGGCAGTTGTAGGCCGCATCCGTCAGCGCGCAATCACCGCAGTCCCGGCAGTCGAAGATCAGGACCTTGCTGATATGCTCCAGCTTGTGGAAGAGATCCTCCATTTTTGTCCCTTCCACGCTCCGGCAGACCGAGCGCATCACGCCGAAGAGATTCCGTCCCGGCTCGAACAGCAGCCGGTGGAAGAACCGGGAGTTCCGGTATGAGAGACCAACCGGGGCATCCAGGGACCTCCCCTTCCTGTCCGTCGGTGTTTCCGTGTTGAGGCCCGTGCGCGGATCCCTCTCGTAGAGATAGAACCTCTCCGGCTGCGGATCATCGAAAAGGGGTATCAGCTCCGGCCAGGCGGGGCAGAGAGACTCCCCCTCCGCGATGATCTCTTCGACCTCTTCGTACCGGAGATTGTGGCCGCCGATGTGGACGCCGCCGAATCCCATCCCTTTCATGATCGCGTACATCCGGGCCGCGCGGAGCAGGCGCGCCTTCACCCCTTTGTCCGGCGCCCCTCTCTCCCGATCCATCTGCGCCAGAAGTTTGTCCGTGACGACGCACCCCGGGATCCGGTTTTGATTCATCAGCCTTGCCGAACCGAACGTGAGCACATAGATGTTTCCCACAAGCGGGACGTCGAGGCCGTTTTGGCGCATGAACTGAAGCAGCTCATGGAACTTCCTAACGTCATAACCCAGCTGCGTGACGACAAAACGAGCCCCGGCGGCAAGCTTTTTTCTCAGCTTGAAATATTGGACCATCTGTTCCGCCTCGGTCGCCTTGAAGGGGGATACGACGGCGCCGGCGAAAAAATCGCTCGGCTGATGCCGGATGATACCACGGGGGCCGGGATATTCCAAGCCCCGGTTCATCTCCGCAATCAGTTCGAGGATATGGACGGGATCGAGGTCGAAGACCGGCTCCGGTCTTCCCCGGAAACCGGTCACCGGATAATCGCCGCTCATCGCCAGGAGGTTGCGCACCCCCGAACGCTCCAGCGCATAGAGCTCGCTTTCGATCTGGTTGCGGTTCCTGTCCTTACAGGTGAAATGGACCAGGGGTTCGATGCCGAGACGCAGGATTTCCGAGCCGAGAAAATCGGCGAGTATGGCCGGATTTCCACCGGGATTGTCGGTGATCGTGAGCGCATGGATCCGCCCCCCTTTCGCCGCCTGTATCGCGGAGGCCAGCGCATTCTCCTGCGCCTCCTCCCGCGCCCCCCTTCCCGGCACCAGTTCCCAGGCGACCGAAAAGGTCCGCGAATCGAGCAGGGATTGCCTGAAACGATTTTCCAACATCTTCACCGTCATTTGATCCCGGCCGCGATTTTCGCCGCCTTCAGTGTGTTTGCCATCAGCATCGTGATCGTCATCGGCCCCACCCCGCCGGGCACGGGCGTGATCATGCCCGCCTTCTCCTTCACGGCGTCGAAATCCACATCCCCGCAGAGCAGGGCCTTTCCTTCGGCGGTGATCCCGATCCGGTTGACGCCGACATCGATCACAACAGCCCCTTCCCGGACCATCTCCGCGGTGATCGCCTTGGGTCTCCCGGCCGCCACGATCAGAATGTCCGCCCGCCGGGTGTGAGCGGCGATCTCCTTCGTCCCCGTGTGGCAGATCGTCACCGTCGCGTTCGCCCCCGCCTGCTTCTGCATGAGGATGTTGGCGATCGGCTTGCCGACGATGTTGGACCGTCCCACGACAACCACCTCCGCCCCGTCGGTTTTTACGCCGGAACGGATCAGAAGCTGCTGGATCCCCGCCGGCGTGCAGGGCAGGTAATCCGCCTCGCCGATCACCATCTTTCCCACGTTCACCGGATGGAAACCGTCGACATCCTTTTTCGGATCGATTGCGTAGAGAACCTTCATCTCGTTGATCTGCTTCGGAAGGGGGAGTTGCACCAGGATTCCGTGGATCTTCGGATCCCGATTGTATTGTTCGATCAGAGCGAGCAGTTCACTCTCCGTCATGGTCGCCGGGCGGGTCTCCTGGATGGAATGAAACCCGACCGCCTTGGCGGTTTGCTGTTTGGCCGTCACATAGCTCAGCGAGGCCGGATTCTCGCCGACCAGAATCGTGACGAGTCCCGGAACAACCCGGAATTCTTCCTTCAGCCGCGCCGTTTCCGCCGCCAGCTCCTCCCGGATCTGCCGGGCGATCTCGCTGCCGCTGATAAGCTTTGCCGTCATCTTCTCCTCCTGACAGGCTGCTGAAAAACGATCATCTGCTGCGTTGCGCTGCAAACCTCATCGCTCGACGTATTTCACTATACGCCTTGCTCTTCGGTTTTTGCACGCCTTGCATCTGAGCATTTTTGAACAGCCTGTCCATTCTGTATGCCAATTCAACACCCTTTGGCTAAAACAATCCTTTGACTCTTCCGGTGTCGCAATCCACATCGATCCGCCGATAGGCCGGATCCGAGGCCGTCCCGGGCATCAGCTTGATTTCACCGGCAACGGGAACCAGAAATTTCGCACCGCCGTAGAGCAGGATATCCCGGATCGGAAGCGTCCATTCCCGCGGACGTCCCTTGATCGCGGGATCGTGTGTGAGGCTCAGATGGGTCTTCACCATGCAGGTGCTGAAGGTCTTGAGTTCCGGATCGGCCTCGAACCGTTTGGCCTTCTCCAGCGCGAGCGGCAAATAGCTCACCCCGTCCGCCCCGTAGACCTCCTTGGCGATCTTCTCGATCCGTCCGCGCAGCGGAAGCGCATCCTCGTAGAGGAACCGGAAATCCGTCTCCTCCTTGCAGGCGTCGATCACCGCATCGGCCAGCTCCTGCGCCCCCTCTCCGCCCATGAGCCAGTGGTCGGACAGCGCGACGCGCGACCCCGCCTGCTCCGTCAGGCTACGCAAGAGCGCAATTTCCGCCTTCGTATCCGTGTGAAAACTGTTGATGCAGACCACCGGGTTGATCCCCGCCTTCTTCACAGTCTCGATATGGGCCAGCAGGTTGGCAAATCCCTTTTCCAACAGCGGGAGATCCTCGCTGGTATAGGCTGGGTCGAGCCTCTTCCCCGGCGCCACCTGCGGGCCGCCGCCGTGCATCTTCAGCGCCCGGACCGTGGCGACGATCACCGCGCAGTTCGGAACAAGCCCGCTGAGCCGGCTCTTGATGTTCCAGAACTTCTCGAACCCGATATCGGCGCCGAAGCCGCTTTCCGTCACGTGGTAGTCGGCGAGCTTCAGCGCCACGCGGTCGGCGATGATCGAGCTCTGGCCGACGGCGATGTTGGCGAAGGGTCCGGCATGGACAAAGACCGGCTGCCCCTCGATCGTCTGGAGAAGGTTGGGATTGATCGCCTTGACCATCCAGGCGGTCATCGCCCCCGCCACATCCAGATCGGAGGTGGTCACCGGCTCCCCTTTTTTGCTGTAGGCGACGATGATCCTCCCCATTCTCTCCCGGAGGTCGCGGAGTCCCGTTGCGACGGAGAGGATCGCCATGATCTCGGAGCTTACGGTAATCGCGAAACCGGAGTTCATCATGAAACCGTCCATCCTGCCGCCGAGACCGATCACGATCTCGCGCAGGGACTGGGCGCAGAAGTCGATCGCCCATTTCATCTGAACGTTCCGCGGATCGATGTCGAGCCGCCGGAGGTTCTTCGTGGCCAGCATCGCATCGTCGTAGTTGAACTCATGCTGCATCCGCGAGGTCAGCGCGACCATCGCCAGATTGTGGGCGCTCGCTACACAGTCGATGTCGCCGGTCAGCCCCAGCGAAAACGGCGTCAGCGGGATGCACTGGGAAAGCCCGCCCCCGGCGGCGCCCCCTTTGATGTTGAAGGTCGGCCCTCCCGACGGCTGGCGGATCGCGCCGGTCACCCTCTTCCCGCACCTGGCCAGCCCCTGCACGAGACCCATGACGGTTGTGCTCTTCCCCTCCCCGAGCGGCGTGGGGGTGATCGCCGTCACGTCGATGTATTTTCCGTTCGGTTTCCCCTCCAGCCGGTGGAGGAGCTTCAGGAAGTCCACCTTGCCGATATGATGGCCCATGGGCAGCAGTTCATCCTCCGCAATGCCCGCCTCCCGGGCCAGTTGGGAGATGGTCTTCATGTGCCTCTCCGCCTCTTCCGCGATCTGCCAGTCCTGAAGGTTTCTCGGATCGAGATCCCTGATCTTAAGCATTCTTCTGAGCCTCCGACACAAGTTGACCCTATTACCCGCTTTTTGTTCAATCTCCCGGTATTTTACAGATTACTCCAGCCTTCCCTCCCGGAACGCGCGAATGTAATTCAGGCTGCACTCTTCCCTGCCGGATATCAGCCGTCCCGCCACGACGACCGCGGAGAGTTTGGAATCCGTCGGATCGATGATCGCCGAATCCAGCCCTCTTTCCATCGCCGCCGCCAGAAAGGTCCGGTGCAGCAGATTTCGGGCGGGAAGGCCGTAGGAGACGGTGCTGAGACAACAGGTCGTATGCACCCCTTTGAATTTGATCATGATCTGTTCGATCGCGCTCAGTGTGGCCCTTGCCGCCTGTGCGTTCGTGGAGAGGGAATATGCGAGCGGATCGATGTAGAGGTCATCCGGCGGCACCCCGGCATCCGTAATCAGACGGATCAAACGGCCCGCAATCGCAACCTTGTCCGCCGTCGTCTCGGCCGCACTGTCCTGCGCCTGGCAGGATGCGATGACCTTTGCCCCGTGTTCGACGACCAGACGCAGCAGCGGATCCATCCTTCCCGCTTCGAGCGTGATCGCATTGATCATCGGTCTTTTTTTGACAAACCGCAGCACCTTTTCGATGACCGCCGGATTCGGGCTGTCGATGCACAACGGGATGTCCGTCGTTTCCTGCACCGTCTCGATCATCCAGCGCAGTCTTTTTTCCTCGTCCCTGCCGAAGATCGCCGCGTTGAGATTGATATAATCGGCCCCGGAAACCGTCTGGTCCATGACTTCACTCCCGATGAAGCCGCGGTTCTCGGTCAGGACGGCCTGCGCTACGTACCTCCTTGTTGCGTCGATCCTGTCGCCAATGATCAGCATGATCCTTCTCATGATTTATCGCGGAAACAGGTTCTCCGCGGCATATTTCGCCTATTGATGAGCAAGCCGTATGCCAACAGGTCGAATCGATGAATATTCGAGACCTTTGAAAATCTGCCTATTGTTGTCACCCCGGCGAAAGCCGGGGTCCAGAAGGTCTTGAAAAGACTGGATACCGGCTTTCGCCGGTATGACGATTTACCGAATTTCAGGAGAAATTCAAAGGACTCTATTCAAGGAATCGCAAAAGGTTGTCGCTGGTTTATGATACCCTTCCGGTCGTCCCCAACATCACAAAAGCACCGTTTCGTGCACCATCCGGTGCGGACGGATCGAACCGACACCTCGACAACGCAAGGGAGATCAAGCGGGTCCCTTGCCGATTCCAGCGGGAAAATAGGGTTGATGGCGGTCGGAAGGAACTATTTGCAGGGGGAGCGGCCAACTTGAAAAAAAGGGGGAAGACCGTCTTTTTACGGAACGGCGCGGCTTTCACCTGACCCAAAAGGGGAGGGAAAACCCCGCCCTGCGGAAGTCTCGCAAGGCGGGGTTCTTTTCAAGATCGACTAACCGTCGATGGTCAGCTCTTTCTTCTTCTCTTTATACTCCTTAAGCACGTTGTCCCACCCCTTCACGCAGCCGTAGACCACGAAGCCGATGGTGATCGCCACCTGCAAAAAACCGATCACGAGGATGATGTTGGCGGGAATTGAAAATGCCTGTGTCATGACATGCACTCCTTCCTGTTTTTGAGCCGGGATATTGCTCCCCGGACACGTTTAGATCCGTACCCCCATGAGGAGCGGATTTGCCTTGCGGATCCCCTTGAGGAGCGCATCGAGCTCCCCGGTCAACTTGAGACAGAAGAGATAACCGGTCTCCCGGGGAACCTTCAGCCTCACAAATCCAAATCCCCCTGGAAAACGGGACCCTTCGATTGTTGCAATCTGCTTGGCCGAGACCTTCAGCTCCCGGCGAAGGCTTTTGAGGACAACGAGACCATCCCTGTCCAGCGAGATCCGGTAGAAGATCCCCACACACCAGAACCAGGTATAGGCGTAGACGAAGCCGACCATCGAGGCGTAGATCCAGACGGACTGGAAACCGATCGTCCGGAACTTCAGATAGACGACCGGCAGGGTCCCCACGGTCCACACCAGGAGCAGCAGATAGAAAAGAACCACATACGCCATCGGCGCCTGAAAAACCTGTTGCGAATCCGCCGACTGATCCATGGGCATTCCCGTTTTGAATGATTCAGGGAAACCGGCCGGCGCTTACGATTCAAGCATCCCGCCGGCCGGTTTCCCCAAAGAGCGTTTATTGAATGATCACCGATCCACCCTATTGCAGACCCCGGAAGAAGTACGTGGGGCCGATCAGGATGATGTCGGGGAAATACATGCACAGGACCAGGCCGATGAACTGCAGGCACAAAAACGGAACCGCCGACTTCCAGACATCGACCGTGGAGACCTCCGGCGGCGCCACGCTTTTCAGGTAGAAGAGCGAGAAGCCGAAGGGGGGCGATAGAAACGCCATCTGCATGTTCACCGCAAAGAGCACGCCGAACCAGATCGGGTCGAACCCGAGTTGGCGGATGATCGGCCCGAAGAGCGGGACGCAGAGCATCACGATCCCGACCCAGTCAATGAAGCAGCCGAGGAAGATCAGGATCCCCATCATGATCCAGATGATCGTCATCGGGCTGAAGCCGGAGCCCAGAAGCAGCGTGCTCACGAAGGCCTGGCCCCCCACCATGATGTAGAGCGCGATGAAGATGTTGGCCCCGAACATGGTCCACATGACCATCGCGGAGGCCTTGATCGTGTTTTCCGCCGCGATCACGAGGCTTTTCCATCCCATGCGCCCCTTGGTAATCGCGATCAGCCAGGCGCCGAAGCACCCGACGCCCGCCGCCTCGGTGGGCGAGGCCACGCCGAGGATGATCGTTCCCAGGACCAGGAAGATCAGGATGGCGGCCGGCACAATCGGCCCCAAAACCTTGAGCAGGCCGATGAAATCGAGCCGCTCCGCCTTGGGGATCGGGGGACCCATTTCGGGGTTGATGTAGCAGCGGATCGTGATGTAGGCGATGTACAGGGCCGACAGGAGGAAGCCCGGCAGAAAAGCCCCGGCGTAGAGCTGGCCGATCGAGGAGTTGTCCACCATGCCGTAGACGATCAGAAGCACGCTCGGGGGAATCAGGATCCCCAGGGTCCCGCCGGCGAGGATCGCCCCCAGGGACATCAGCTTGTCGTACTTGCGGTTGAGCATCTGCGGGAGCGCGATCAGCCCCATGGTCACTTCCGTGGCGCCGACGACGCCGGCCATGGCCGCCATCATCGTGCAGGCCGCGACGGTGGCCGTGGCGACGCCGCCCTTGAGCCAGCCGAGCCAGTTGTACACCATGTGGTAGATGTCCTCGATGATCCCGCTGCGCTCGAGGATGTTCGCCATGAAGATGAAGAGCGGGATCGCGTCGAGGAGATAGTTCGTCATCAGACCGAAGATCCGGGTCGGGACCACGTTGACGGCCGATGGGCCCTGAAAGATCGCCGTGAAGATGATCCCCGTGACGCCGCAGGCAAAGGCGACCGGCAGCCCCATGAAGAGGAAAAAGACCATCGTGCCGAAGATCAGAACGGTCAAGAGTTCGATGCTCATATCTCCATCTCCTTCCCCGTCCGGGCCGTATGGATATCACGGATGGTCCAGACGATTCCCTGCAGGAGCAGGAGGAGTCCGCCGAATGGCATCAGGAACTTCACGGGATAGAGCGGCGGCGCCCAGTCGGTGAAGGAGGCCTCGCCGACGATTTCGATTCCCAGGAAGGTGTTGCCCGTGCTCATCATCTGGGAGCTCGCGTAGAAGTTCCAGGAGCACCAGATGTAGACCAGCACGAAGATATAGAAGAACGGGGCGGTCAGCAGATCCATGATCGCCTGCGTCCGGCGGGTGCGTCCCGCATAGATCACGTCCACCCGCACATGGGCGCGGTAGAAATGGGCCGTCCCGGCGATCATCGCGTAGTACATCGCAAAGAGGGTCAGCATCAGTTCATGCCCCCAGTTCGTCGGCATGCCGAAGATATAGCGCATGATCACTTCAAAGGAAATGACAGCAACGCAGACGATCGACGTATAGGCCATCATATAGCCTACGAAAACGTTCGTCTTCTCCACGGCCATCATGAAAGTTCGCAATTTATCCATAGATTGACCTTTCTAAAATTGAACTTTGTTTATCCAAATCCGCAGCTTTTTATGCGAAATTAAAAGCGGAGGGAAGGAAGTCCTTCCCCCCCCCCGCCGGATCAACTTAGATGGTGATCTTCTTCCCGGTGCGGTCCACCATGTCCTTCTCGGTGTAGTAACCCATCTTCAGGGACTTCATGAACTCCCACTGGGACTTGAAGGCCTTCATCGCCAGCGGATCCTTCTTGGCCCAGGCCACCCACAGTTCGGGTGCGAACTTCTGGAACTTCTCGATGTCCTTCTCCTTCAGGCGGATGATCTCGACGCCCTTGGCCAGGTACTTGGGAATCGCCTCGAGGTCGGCCTTCTGGATCCCCGTGTAGTGGTCGATGGAGTGCCAGGCCACGGCCGCTTCGAGGAGAACCTGGAGGTGCTTGGGCAGCGCCTTCCATTTGTTCATGTTCACCTCGATGCTCATTAAGTCGCAGGGCTGGTGCAGGCAGGGGGTGGAGGGCGGACCGATGATGATGTACTTGGCGATCTCGGCGAATCCCAGGTTGTAGTTGACGGCCCAGCCCACGAAGTCGGAGGCGTCGATGACCCCCTTCTCCAGGGCCGGATAGACCTCGCCGCCCGGGAGCAGAACCGTGGAGACGCCGGCGGCGCGGTAGATGTCGGCGATGATTCCGCCCGGATACCGGATCTTCTTGCCCTTGAAGTCCTCGAAGGAGCGGATCGGAACCTTGGAGTGGATCAGGTTGTCGTCATGCTGGATCGGCCCCAGGTACATCATGTTGTGCTTGCCGTAGCCTTCGCGGGCCAGTTCCTTGCCGCCGAGGACATGATACCAGGTGTCCCACTGGTCGGGACGGTCCATCGCGAAGGGATAGGAGGTGAGGAAGGTGCAGAGGGGAAGTTTTCCGACCCAGTAGACGTCGAAGCTGTGGTAGGCGTCGAAAACACCCGCCTTGACCGCGTCGAACATCTCGAAGGTCCCGACGATGGCGCCCGCGGGCAGACCTTCGATCAAGAGCTGGCCCTCGGTCATCTCGCCCACTTTTTTACAGAATTCCTGGAACTTCGTGTACCCGACGGTACCGGCGTCCCAGCAGGTCTGCATCTTCCACTTGATCGGCGCCGCCGCCGACAGTTTCATCACGCCGGGGAAGCCCATGACACCGGCTGCGACGCCGCCTGCGACGGCCGCCTTCTTCAAGAAACTGCGACGAGATCCCTTTTCTACGGTGGTTTTGTCCTGCTTGTCTTTCGTGGTCATAAAGCCTCCTTATTTATTTTGGGTCCAGACAAGACCCGTTTGATCGTCACCCGACGACCGGCCAACCAACAGAACATCTTTCTGATCCCCTGCGCAACCATGGGCATCTCCCGTGCGGCACAGGACCTGTCCGCCGACGCCCATCGACGCCGGATGATTCGGAACGACTCAAGTAGAGCTATCATCCCCCCATAGGACTGTCAAGAACAATGTGGCGCCCGTTCCGCTTTGTTCCACCGCGCCCTGCGTTTCGGGGCCGGACTCCCGCCTACCGGTTCAGGGCCATCTGGAGAAGCTGGACCGGGTGCATCGTCTTCATCCCCTTGGCCGGATCCAGGTGGTTGGAAATCGTCACATTGCAGCCCGGGCAGCAGGTGGCCACCACCTGTGCGCCCGTGGCCTCGGCGTTGTCGATCTTGCGCTTCGTGATCTTGGCCGAGGTCTCCGCATGCTCCACCTGGAAGGAGCCCCCTCCGCCGCAGCAGTCACCGGCGGCGGCCATCTCCACATACTCCACATCGGGAATGGACTTCAGGATGTTCCGGGGCTGGGCACTGACCTTCTGCCCCTTCACGAGATGACAGGGGTCGTGGTAGGTGACTTTGATCTTCTTTCCGTTGCCGCCGAGCTTGGGGAGCCAGTCCTTGTGCGCGTCGATGAAGACCGTCACATCCATCGTCTTTGCGGAAAGCAGTTCCGCCGCCTTGATCTCCTCGTCCGTCACGTTTTCGCCCAACTCCTTCAGATCCTTGAGCAGATGGGGATACTCGTTCTTCAGGGCCGCGCCGCAGGTCCCGCAGTCCACCAGAACCGCATCCACATCCGCCCGGGCAAAGATCTTCAGCGCCTCCCGGATGATGTTGACCGAGGTTTCCCGGTCGCCGGAAAGGAAAACAGGCAGGCCGCAGCAGCCCTGATCCTTGGGCGTCGTGACCTCCACGCCCATCTTGCTCAAAACGTCGACCACGGCGTTGCCGATGTCGCCGAAGACGAAGTTCGTCGCGCAGCCGTGGAAATAGAGGACCTTCGCCTTGGCCTTCCCGGACTTGGGGGCCGTGACCTCCTGAACCGTTTCCGCAAAGGCCTTCTTGTTGAAGGGGGGAATGCGGTCCACGGAAAGGGCGCCGGCCTTGATCTTCTTTTCGATCCCGGGGCCGCTGAAATTCCGGCGGGCCCAGCCGCCCAGGGCGGCGGATTTGGACATGAGCCACTTGTTGGCCAGGATCTGGAACATGACCTTCTTCTTCCAGTCGATGCCGTATTTCTGTTTTGCCCGCCAGCGAACCCCGGAAAAGAGATGATCGCCGTGGACGCCGCTGGGGCAGTTCGCAACGCAGGAACCGCAGAGCAGGCAGGTGGAGAAGAAGGCGTTCTTCACCTCCTCGTTGAGCTCCAGTGTCCCCTCTTCGAGGCACCGGGAGAGCTGAACCTTGCCGCGCGGGGCGGCCTCTTCCAGCAGGATTTCCTTGTATACCGGACAGTGCGCCAGGCACAATCCGCACCGGATGCAGTGATAGATGTTCTCACCCGTATTTTTGCTGAACAATTTTTTGTCTTCCATATCGAATCAATCCCTCTCTTTCCTGATCGCTCTCAGACCCCGCCCACATAACGGCCCGGGTTCAGGATGCCGGCCGGATCCATCTGTTCCTTCATGCGGCGGACGACCACCACGTCGCTGCGGGTCTGGCCCCACACGTTCACCTTTTCCTTGATCGCCTTGGGGGCCCTCTCGACGATGAGATTGCCTCCGTTCTTGACCGCTTCGGCTGTGAGTTTGCCGATCAGGGCCGCCGCCTTTGCACCCGAATCATCCCCGCCGAAGACCGCACGGAGAATGCCGTTTCCGGCACTGCAGAACAGGGCGCCGTTTAAACCGGCCTCCCGGAGAGCGGCCTCGAAGGCGCCCACCATCTCCGTCACCTTGGAGAGGGCGAAGTTGGCCTTCAGAGCCACGAGATTGGACTGGGTCTTGGCCAGGGAATCGGCAACATCCCGATAGGCCATCCAGAAGTCCCGATGGGCATCCGCTGTGAGGAGAATGGCATCGGAAGCGCCCTCCTGGCGTCCCATTTCGCTCAGATCCGCTTTCAACCGCGTGACCCACTCCTCAATGCCGTCCAGGGCGATGGCGGCGACATACTTGCCCTTCAGGGCCGAGGTCGCTTTCAAATTCGCCGCCATCGTGGCGTTCATGAGTTCCAGGGCGGCGGGGTAGTATTTGGAGTGGAGAAGTTTCTTGAGGAAGGCTGCAGCCTCTTTCAGACCGTTGAACGGGAAGAGCAGCGTCGCTTCCGCATCGGGCCGGGGGGTGATCCGAAAGGTGATCTCACAGATGATCCCGATGGCCCCCATGGAACCGATCATCAGTTTGGTCATGTCGTAACCGGCAACGTTCTTCACCGCTTTTCCGCCCACGGACATGATGTCGCCATTGGGCATCACGGCCTTGATTCCGAGGATGAAGTCACGGTTCCCCCCGTAGAGGAAACGCTTGGCGCCGCTGTCGTTGGTTGCCACGATCCCGCCGACCGTTGCCCCCTGGCTGTGCTGGGGATCCAGGGGAATGAAGTAGCCCCTCCCTTCGCCCGCCAGCTTCGCCTGAATCTCAGCCAGCGTCACGCCGCTTTCCACACCCACGGTCAGGTTCGCGATGTCGTAATCGTTGTAGCGATTCATCCTTTTGGTGGAAAGGAGGATATCGAACTTCTTCGGTATGCCGCCCAGCGTCATCTTCGTGCCGCTTCCCATGGGAATGACCGCCAGTTTCTCGGCGCAGGCATAGACCACCACCTTCGAGGTCTCTTCAATCGTTCCGGGCGAGACCATCACCCTGGGGATCAAACCATCCACCGCAAGGGCCTTGAGTTTCTCCGGGTCTTCTATCACATTGGCTTCGCCGACGATTTCCTTCAGTTTCGAAACCAATTTTTCATTGTTGGACATAGGGTTTTCTCCTTTCCTCGATCAAGCCGCCTTTTCGGCCGGGAGCAGCTTTCCGGGGTTGTAAACGCTCTCGGGATCAAAAGCCTTTTTCACATTCCGCATCGCGGCAATGTCCCTCTCGCTGAAGATCAGGGGCATGCCCTTGAGTTTCTCAACCCCGATGCCGTGCTCGCCGCTGATCGTCCCGCCCATGTCGGCACAGATCTTCATGATCTCGAAGGCTGCCTTGTGCACCCGGTCAAGCTCATCCTTGTCCCTTTCATCGAAGAGGATCAGGGGGTGGAGGTTCCCGTCGCCCGCATGGAACACGTTGGCGATCGGGAGATTGTATTTCTTGCCGATCTCGACCACCTGCGCCAGGGCCTCGGGAAGGCGGGTCCTGGGAACGGTGGGGTCGTTGACCAGATAATTGGGCCGCAGACGGCCGACAGCCCCGAAGGCCCCCTTCCTGCCCGCCCAGATCTTTTCCCGTTCGGCCTCGTTCTTGGCCACACGCACCTCGCGGACCTTGTTCTTCTTGCAGATGGCAACCACCTCGTCGGTCAGACGGTCCATGCCGTCCTTCAGGCCGTCCAGCTCGATGAGCAGAATGGAGGCCGCATCCTCGGGGAATCCCACGTGGTAGGCCGCTTCCACCGCCTTGATCGTCAGGTTGTCCATCATTTCCAGTGTCGTGGGGATCATGCCTGCCTTGACGATATCCGATACGGTGTTGGCGCCGTCGGCGATCGTTTCGTAGATGGCGAGCATGGTCTTGACCGCCTCGGTCTTGGGCATCATGCGGAGGGTCAGCTTCGTGACCATGCCGAGGGTTCCCTCGGAACCGACCATCAGGCCGGGCAGGTCAAATCCGGGATTGTCGAGGGACTTGCCGCCGACTTCGATCACCTCGCCGTCAAAGAGCACGACCTCGGCCCCGAGGACATGGTTGCTCGTCACGCCGTACTTGAAGCAGTGAGCCCCGCCGGCGTTCTCGCCCAGGTTCCCGGCAATCGTTGTCGCCTTTTCGCTGGAGGGGTCCGGATGGTAGAGATAGCCGTATTTTCCGATCGCCCCCTTGATGTCCAGTGTGATCGCCCCCGGCTCCACCACAACGCGCTGATTTTCCACATCGATCTCGAGAATCTTGTTCATCCGTGTGAAGAGCAGCGCAATTCCGCCCTCCGTGGGGGAGCTTCCCCCGCTGAGGTTCGTCCCCGCCCCCCGGGCGACCACCGGAATGTGGTTTTCCCGGGCGAACTTCACCACCTTCGAAACCTCCTCCGTGGAGGCGGGCATCACGATGCAGTCCGGCCTTCCCCGGTTGAGGGAGGCGTCATACCCGTAGAGCTGGAGCTCCATCTCGGATGTCATGACATCCTCTTTGCCGACGATCTTCGCCAGCCCCTCAATCATCTTTTCCCGTTCCATAACGTACTCCTTTCAACGCGACCGGCCGTTTCCTTCGGGAAAACCAACCGGAGCTCCATAAAAAACAAGGCGAAGCAACCCGGAACTCCGGAATTGCTTCGCCTATGGTGACTTCAGCATTTCATTTCAATCATCATGAACCTGAATATACGAAAATTCTTTTCACGACGTCTGTACCCTTGCCCGGATCGCCGAACGGATTTTCGTCCAGGGACCTTCGGTTCGCCGGACCGGAATCACTTATGCTACTTCTTCTTCCGGAGCGCTTCCATTTCCGAAATCTCTTTTTCCTGGGAGAGGATCGTCTTGGCGTTTTCGTACACCGGCGTATCGACCATCTTGCCCTTGAAGGCAACGGCGGCCTTGCCCATGGCGATCCCTTCTTTCTCGAACATGTCGACGACGCCCGCGGCCCATTCGACCTGTACCGCGGTCGGCCGATAGAGGCGGTTGGAGGGTTCGACCTGGGTGGGATGGATCAGCATGCGGCCTTCATAGCCCATCTGGCGGCCTTCCATGACGCTCTTCTCGAACGCCGGGATGTTGGCAAAATCGACGAAGGGGCAGTCGATCGCGATGCAGCCGGCGGCGCGGGCGGCCACGGCGGTGTAGTAGCGGCCGTAGAGCTGCTCGGTCGCTTCGGTCGTCAGATCCACGCGCATATCTTTGCAGTAGTCTACGGCGCCGAAGATCAGCGAACCGACGCGCTTGCTGGCCGTGGCGGAACCGTAGGCGTTGATCATCCCCTTGGCCGTCTCGATCAGGAGCTGCACGGCGATGCTGCCCACCTTCAGGCCGCGCCGTCTCTCGAGCTCTTCGAGCTTCCAGTCGAGTCTCTTCACGTCATCGGGATGGCCGGTCTTGGCAAGACAGACGCCGTCGAGCCCCTCATGAACGATCGCTTCGAGGTCGTCATTGGTCATCAGGGTTTCCCAGTTGTTGATCCGGGAGAACACCTTCGCGCCGCCCGTGCCGGCATGCTTCAGGTTCGCGGCAACGATCTCGCGGGCCTTGGCCTTCTCGGCGGGGGGAACGGAGTCCTCCAGGTCCAGGGTGATGATGTCGGCCGGAACTTCTGGGGATTTACTGACGAATTTCTCGTTGTTCCCCGGTACGTAGAATACGGATCTCATGACTGCCATAATCGTTTCTCCTTTCGTGTTAGAGGGTTATTTTACCCTGAGTTTTCCCTGCTCTTTGAGTTCCCGAAGCCTCTGCGGAATTTCGTTGGGATTGTCCACCACGATGATCCCCGCGTCCCGGAGCCGGGTAATCTTGTCCTGCGTGGATCCGCTGCCGCGTTCAACGATCGCGCTGGCGTGGGAGAACTTCATTCCCGCCGGCGCCCAGGCGCCGGAAACGTAGATGATGATCGGTTTGGTGAACTTTCCCGACTTCACCAGTTGCGCCGCCTCTTCCTCATGGGAACCGCCCATTTCGCCGAAGATGGCCATGACATCCGTATCGGTATCCTCCTGGTACAGAGGAAGGACATCGGAGAAGGACATGCCCGTCACCGGCTCTGTCCCGACATGCAGGACCGTGCTTACGCCGAACCCGGCCTGGGCGATGACGTAGGGAAGGGTCCCCGACTGCCCGCCGCTGCGGGAGATGACCCCGACATGCCCGGCTACGAAGTGCCTGGTGGCGAATTCCACCGAACCGCCCAGCCATCCCAGTACGCCGACGCCCGGGGCGTTGACCCCGATGGAGCCGGGTCCGAGGAGCTTTGCACCTTTCTGCTTGCCGTAGGCGACCATCTCCAGGATATCGTAGAGGGGCACGCGCTCGACCGGCATCACGAGCCACTTGATGTCGGCATCCAGCGCCTCCATGACGGCGTCCTTCAGGCCCGTCCCGGGGATGAAGGTCACGGAGACATCGAACAGGCCGTGGTTCTTCACCGCATCCTTGACTGTATTGTACACGGGGATCCCGTCCACTTCCTCGCCGCCGCGGCCCGGCGTGACGCCGGCAACGACATTCGTTCCCATACGCCGCATAAATTTGGCGCGCATGGAACCTTCCCGGCCCGTGATCCCCTGAACCACCACTTTCGTTGATTTTGTCAGCAAGATAGCCATATTTTCACCACCTTCTTGGTTAGGATATTCCGTGCTTCTTTCGGTATTCTTCCAGACCCGGGATGGGCGCCTCGATCTTGATGGCGCCTTTGCCCCTCATCCAGCACTCATATTCGCAAGCCAGGCACTCCGTTCCGAGGCGCTTGGCATCCCCCTCCACGACGGGCTTGCCGTCCTTCAGAACCAATATCCCGCGGGCAAAAGTCTTGCAGGCCGCGATGCAGGCTTTGGATTCGCACGCCGCGCATTTGCTGTCATCGATGATGACCTTGATCGTCTGTTCCTGAAATTCCATGGGGTGACCTCCTTTACCCTTTTCTTTCCTTCTTGTATTCGAGAACCATCTCCTTCATCTCCGCGGCAAGCCCCACCGTGTCGTACACGCGTTCGCCGCCGTAGATCCGGATCCTGGCTTTGAGATCCTTTGTCCCCTCTTTGAGAATTTCCAGGGATTCCTTTTCCTTGTTGCCGGCCAGCAGAAGCATGACAGGGAACCCGGGGCGCTTGGGCAACTCCTCCCGCAGCGCCTTGACAACGCCGTGGGCGTGGTGCCACTGTTCCTGATTGGCCGCCATGAACCCGCCCAGCATGTAGCCGTCGATCCCCGGCTGGGAGAAGACGAGTTTCGCCGCGCGATAGACCTTGGAGGCCGGCGGGTTTCCACTCGTATCGGCGAAATCGGGCACCCTCAGCCCCTGTTTGTTGAGACCGTCGACACCGAGCATCGCGCCGCCGCCGCCCATTCCGTGATAGCCGATCGTCCCGAAACACTCCCCTTTGATCTGGTTGTTCATCTCCGCAAAATAACAGGTTCCGCGGAGGTCCTTCTCTTCCACCCACCAGGCGATCTTGTCGAGTTCCGTGGGCGGTGTGCCCGACTCGCGCGCCACTTCGATCCCCAGCTCCGGATGGCGGATGGCCGAGGAGTCGTCGATCGAGATCCGGCAGTCGCCGGCGAGGACCTTCCCGTCCTTGGTGACGACCATGGGGTTGATTTCGATCAGACGCGCGCCGAAATTCTTGAAGGTGTCGTAAAGGCCGACCAGGAGCCGGGCGACCTGGGTGATGTGAGCGCTGGGAACCCTGACCTTGTTGGCCAGGTTGAGGGCGTCATAAATCTTGAAGCCGCGGATGACGTCGACATTCATCATGGCGATCTTGTCGGCCGGCACCGACTCGATGTCCATGCCGCCTTCCGTGGAGAACATGAACACGGGGCAGCGGGCATCCGCCTGGGCGTTGACCACAATTCCGGCGTAGTACTCGCGGTCGATCGCCAGTTTTTCCTCGACCAGGACCGCCTCCACCAGGTAGCCCTTGATGGTGGCTCCCAAAAGCAGGGCGGCCATCTTTTCAGCCTCTTGCGGCGTATCGGCGAACTTCACGCCGCCCGCCTTGCCGCGGCCGCCGGTCCAGATCTGAACCTTGATGACCACGGGCTTGCCGATCTTTTCCGCAATCTTCCGGGCTTCCTCGGGCGTCTTGGCTACATCTCCCTGGGGAATCGGCATCTTGGCAATTTTAAACAACGCTTTACCTTCGTGCTCCTGTAATCGAGCCATACCTACCTCCTAAAACAGTCTGATTTTCATCATCCCATCCGATTTCTTGGGAATTCATCCCCGCATAACTCTCCGTCCCAGCCGCCGCCCGGTCTCCGCTTTAACCGCACGGCTACGGAAAATGGACAGAAGGGATGCTATTTTATAACAGTTGCCCCCCCGGATGTCAATACGGAAAAGCTTTTCCCTGAATGAATCCGAAGTCCCTCTTGAAAAACGGCATATCGGGGTAGTGCATAGCAAGACGAATGCCAACCTGCCTCTCTCGCGGCTGCAAAACAGTCGCCAGCATTAATCATTATTTATTAAACAATAACATATGATTAAACGACGATCCGGTACGGAATGGCCCGAAAAAAGGGGGTCCGGATGGATGGGTGAAAGGCAGAAGAATGATCCGGAAAGTGCGCGATTCGCACTTGATGGGCCGGCCCAACCGGGAAATCCATCAAAATTGAATCGATGGGGGGGATGTGCGTATCACGAACAATCGGTGCGATAACCGCACCCCTATTTCAGTCATGCTTCAGCAGCCTGTTATAGGCTACCCGGATGTCGCCAAATAACCCTTGGCAAGGGCCCTGTTCACATGAACCACCCCGTGATTCAACTCCTTCAGCGGGTATTCGGCGGTGATTTCGGGCAGCGCGTCGGCGTCGGCCTGAGTCTTTACCACCGATCCCGCCGGGACATACCGGTGATCTGCCACCCGGACCCCCATCAGGATGACCCCGGGTTCCAGAACGCAATGCCGCCCCACAGTGGATTTGAACACCAGGCTTTTCATCCCGACGAAGGTGTCATCCAGTACGACGGCCGGGCCGTGGATCTGGGCCTGGTGTGCGAGGGAAACCCTTGTCCCCACGTAGACGGCGTACTGGCGACCATCGACCTCGCAGAGATTTTTCGCCACGGGTTTTCCGTTCATCTCCGTCTCCAGCGCATGGATGACCACGCCGTCCTGAACATTCGAGTCGTCGCCGACGAAGAGCGGCTGTCCCTCATCCCCGCGGATCGAGGCCGCAGGCGAAACCATGATATTTTTCCCCAGATGCACATTCCCGATCACCGCCGCCAGAGGATGCACATAGGTCGAAGGATCGATATCCGGCTCCGTTACCTTTGCCGAAAAATCCGCTGCCACATTTTTTCCGATCATGGTTTAAACCTCCCTGTTTTCGTATCCGCCCAAACGGCGGGGTGTTTCATCTTCAAAGACGTCCCTCACGCGGTGTGTCCACTGCGCCCGCGCAACTCCTCCCAAGCCCGGCTGACCGCGCGGCCAGTCTCTTCAACGGATCCCTCGTTGCGGATCACGATATCCGCATGAATGACCTTCTCCCCGATCGGCATCTGCGCGGCAACCCTTCTTTCCGCCTCTTCGCGGTTGAACCCGTTGCGCGCCGAAAGCCGGCGAATCTGTTCCTCCGGGGAGAGGTAAACGAGCAGGACCGCATCCACCATGGTCTCAAGGCCGGCCTCGACGAGAAGCGGGATGTCGGACACGACAACGGCGTCCTTCCCGGTTTTTTCAATCTCTTTGAGCCGCTTGCGCCACTCGGCAAAAACCGCCGGATGCACAAGACGGTTGAGAAGTTCTCGCTTTTCCCGATCCGTAAAGACGATCGCACCCAATTTGCGGCGGTCGATCCGCCGGTCCGGAAGAAGGATTCCTTCTCCGAAATGATGGACTATCTCCTGCCACACCGGTTCCCCGGGCTCTTCGACGGCATGGGCCAGTTCGTCGAAGTCGATCAGGATCGCCCCCTTCTCCGCCAGCATCCGGGCGACCGTCGATTTACCGGAGGCAATCCCGCCTGTCAGCCCCACATTCAGCATCTTTTCTCCCGGAACGCCGTCGACCGCCTTTCAGGGAACGGGATTCGGACGGTTCCTCATGAAGATAATGCGCAACCCCTCGAGGGTCAGCATCTCGTCGACCACGTCGATATGCCTCGCCTCCCCTGCAATCACGTTCGCAAGCCCCCCGGTTGCGACAACCAGAGGCTCGGAGGCGGTCTCCGCCTTCATCCGCTCGACGATCCCGTCGACAAGACCCGCATACCCGTACATGATCCCCGCCTGCATGCCGCTCACGGTGTCCTTCGTGATCACGGCGTGGGGCTTGCTGAGTTCCACCCGGGGAAGCTTCGCCGCGCGCTCGAAGAGGGCTTCGCTGGAAATCATGATCCCCGGCGCGATGCAGCCCCCCATGTACTCTCCCTTCGGTGAAACATAGTCGAAGGTCGTCGCCGTGCCGAAGTCGATGATGATCAGATCACGCCGGTACTTTTCATAGGCGGCGACGGCGTTTACGATCCGGTCCGCCCCCACCTCTTTGGGGTTGTCGTAGAAGATGGGCATCCCTGTCCGGACGCCTGGGCCTACGATGAGTGGCCGGATGCCGAAATACTTCTGACAGAGGGGTTCAAGGATGTTGAGCATCGGCGGCACGACGCAGGAGATGATGATGCTCTTGATCGCCTTTGAACTGATCCGGCTGTTCTTGTAGAGGTTGAGGATGAGCATCCCGTATTCATCAACGGTATGATCGATGACCGTCCGGATCCGCCAGTCATGCACCAGCTCCTCCCCGTCGTAAAGACCCAGAACCGTGTTCGTATTCCCTACATCGATCACCAGCAGCATCTTTTCACCCCTTTATGATCGTTGCATCGCCCGCGGTAATCCGCCGGACCTCTCCTTGCCCGTCGACGATCAGAAGCGCCCCGTCCCGGTCGATGCCCTCAACCACCCCTTCCTGCACCTGATCCCCGAAGAGAATCCGGACATGCTTCCCCGCCATCTCCGACCGGACGAGCCATCCCTCCCTCACCGGCGCAAATCCTGCATGCAGAAAGATTTCATACCACTGCTCCAGCCGTTCACAGAGCAAAAGAAACAGATCCTCCCGGGAATGGTCCCGACCCGTTTCCTCGCGGAGCGATGTGGCGGTATCGCAAAGCCCGGGATCGAAATCGCCTTTTCGGATGTTCACGTTCAGGCCGATCCCGACGATCAACGCCTGTTTTCCCCCGTCCGTCCTCATCTCGGTCAGAATGCCGCAGACCTTCCTTCCCCGGATCCGGACATCATTCGGCCACTTGATCCCGACACCCTCAGCACAGACCGAAGCAATCGCCTCCGCCGCCGCCACCCCCGCGAGCAGGGTGATCGGTGCGGCATCCGGCGGAGCGACCGGCGGACGGAGAATGACGGACAGGTAGAGGTTGCAACCGGGCGGCGACTGCCAGCCCCTGTTGAGACGTCCCCTTCCGGCGGTCTGGCAATCGGCGAGCACCACCGTTCCCTCTACCGCCCCCTGCTGCGCAAGCCGCAGGGCGACACGGTTTGTCGAATCGACCGTCTCTATATAGTGGAGGAGGCTGCCGATTCTTCGCCCGGTCAGTCTCGACTGGAGGGCCTTGACCTCGAATTGCATTCTTTCCATGATTCATCGGGCATGAGGAGATCGAAATGAAGGATACCTCTACGCCTCTCGCTTCTCTACCCGGACCACATTGAGGGAAATATCCGCCGCCGCCGCGGAATGGGTCAGCGCGCCCACCGAGATGAGGTCCACCCCCGTAGCAGCCACCCCCCGGACCCTTGCCAGCGTCATGTTTCCCGAGGCCTCGAGCGGAATCTTCGCTGCAACCCTTTTCACCGCAGCGGCCATCTCCGGAAGATCCATGTTGTCGAGGAGAACCGAGTCCGCGCCGGCGATCAGGGCCTCCTCCAGCTCCGCTTCGTTTTTCACCTCCACCTCGATCTTCAGCGTGTGGGGAACCCGTCCGCGGACGCGCCGTACAGCCTCTCCGATCCCGCCCGCCGCCGTGATATGGTTGTCCTTGATCAGCACGCCGTCATAGAGGGCGAAGCGGTGATTGCAGCCCCCACCCGCGCGGACGGCGTACTTGTCGAGGACGCGGAGTCCGGGCGCGGTCTTGCGGGTATCGAGAATCTTTGCATGCATTCCCGCGATTTCGTCGACATAGCGCCTGGTGAGGGTGGCGATCCCGCACATCCGCTGCAGCAGGTTCAGCGCGACCCGCTCCGCGGTCAGGATGGAGGCGAGGCTGCCTTCGATCTCGGCAAGAATGTCGCCCGTTCCCGCCTTCTCACCATCCCGTCGACAGCTTGTGAAGGTCAGCGAGGGGTCCAGCGTCCGGAAGACCTCTCCGAAGACCTCAATCCCGGCGACGACCAGCTCCGCCTTGGCCATAGCCCGGGCTTGGCCCGTCTCATCCCCTCGGAGCGCCGCCCCGGTCGTGACGTCCCCCATCCCGACGTCTTCCGCGAGGGCCGTCCGGATCAATTCAGTCAACACGTGACGCGGCCACATGGTCTTCTCTCCTAACCGCCGGCTTCAATCGCTGCGATTCGCTTCAACGCTGCATCCAGGGCGGATTTCTTCTCTCCGATCGTCCGGGCCTTCTCCTGCTCCTTCTTCACGACCGCCTCGGCCGCCTTTGCAAGGAATTCCGGATTGGCCAGTTTCTTCGCCGCGACGGCCAGCTCCTTTTCCACCTTTGCGATCTCCTTTGCGAGACGAGCCTTCTCTCCCTCGACGTCGATCACACCCGCGAGAAAGACGTAGACATGCACCGGACCGGCCACTGCCGTGGCGGCCCCCTTCGGTTCGGCCATCTCTCCTACGATCTCCAGCCTCTCCAGATTGGCCAGATTCTTGATATAGACCCGTCCCCTCTCCAGGGACTCCCTCAGATCTTCGGAGGGGGCCGTCAGGGTTACCCTCAGTTTCAGCGACGGCGCCACGTTCATCTCCCCGCGGATGTTCCGGATGCGGGTGATCACCTCCATGATCTGCGCCATCTCCTTCTCCGCCCCGGAATCCGGGAAGGCATCATCCGCCGCGGGGAATTCGCTGACCATGACGGAGTTCCCGTCCGCGACCAGGGTCTGCCAGATCTCCTCGGTCAGGAAGGGCATGAAGGGGTGGAGCAGCTTGAGCGAGGTCGTGAGCACCGTAAGCAGGGTCTTCTGGGCGGCACGCCTCCCTGCCGGATTTTCCCCGCCATAGAGGACCGGTTTGGTCAGCTCCAGGTACCAGTCGCAGAACTCGTGCCAGACGAACTGGTAGACCGCAGCCGTCGCATCGTTGAAGCGGTATTCATCCAGCCCCCGGACCACCTCGGTGATGGTGCGGTTCAGCCTCGCCCGGATCCAGCGGTCGGCAACGGACTCATCCTCCCCGCGGACGGGAACCGCGGCATCGTAATCCTCCAGGTTCATCATGGAGAATCGCGTTGCGTTCCAGATCTTGTTCACGAAAAACTTGTACCCCTCGATCCGCTCCTCCGACATCCGGACATCCCGCCCCTGGGCGGTAAAGGCCGCCAGCGTGAAGCGGAAGGCGTCCGTCCCGAATTTGTCCATCATCTCCAGGGGATCGATGCTGTTGCCTTTCGACTTGCTCATCTTCTCGCCGTTCTCGTCCCGGACGAGCGCGTGCAGGTAAACATCCCGGAAGGGAACATCCTTCATCACGTAGAGCCCCATCATCATCATCCGGGCGACCCAGAAGAAGAGGATGTCGAAACCGGTCACCAAGAGCGACGTGGGATAAAAGGTCTTGAGTGCTTCGGTGTTCTCGGGCCATCCCAGGGTCGAAAAAGGCCATAGCCCGGAGCTGAACCACGTATCGAGGACATCCTCCTCCTGACGCAGCTTCGTGCCGCCGCAGTCGGGACAGCAGTCGGGATCCTGCGCGGCGACGATCACCTTCCGGCACCCCTCGCAGGTCCACACGGGGATCCGGTGGCCCCACCAGATCTGTCGCGAGATGCACCAGTCGCGGATATTGTTCATCCATTCAAAATAGGTGGCCTCCCAGGTGGGCGGAACGATGCGGGTCTTTCCGGTAACCACCGCGGCGATCGCCTCTTTGGCGAGGGGGGCGATCCGGACGAACCACTGTCTGGATACAAAGGGCTCGATATCGGTCTTGCAGCGGTAACACTGGCCGATATTGTGCGTATACGGCTCGGTGCCCACGAGATATCCACCCGTCTGCAGGTCCCGGATGACATTCTTCCGGCACTCGTAGCGGTCCTGGCCCCGATAGACCCCGCCGTTCTCATTGATCACCGCATTCTCGTCCATGATCTTGATGATGGCCAGATTGTGGCGTCCCGCCATGGCAAAATCGGCCGGATCGGAGGCAGGCGTGATTTTGACGGCGCCGGACCCGAACTCCATCGTGACATAGTCATCGGCAATGATCGGGATTCGCCGGTTGACGAGGGGCAGGATGACCTCCTTGCCGATCACCGATTTATAGCGCTCGTCATTGGGATTGACGGCCACGGCCGTATCCCCGAGCATCGTCTCCGGCCGCGTCGTGGCGACCACGATCCCGCCTTCGCCCGAGGCCATGGGATAACGGATGTTCCAGAGGCCTCCCGCCTCCGGGTGGTATTCAACCTCAAGATCGGAGATCGCGGTCCGGCAGCGGGGGCACCAGTTGACGATGTAATCCCCCTGATAGATCAGACCGTCGTTGTAGAGGCGGACGAAAACCTCCCGGACGGCCCTGGATAGCCCCTCGTCCATCGTGAAACGCTCCCGCGCCCAGTCGCAGGAACAGCCGAGGCGCTTGAGCTGGTGGATGATCACCCCGCCATATCGGGCCTTCCACTCCCAGACCCGTTCGATGAACTTCTCCCGTCCCAGGTCATGCCGGGAGAGCCCCTCTTTCGCCAGCTCCTGTTCGACGACGTTCTGCGTCGCGATACCGGCATGGTCCATTCCCGGCATCCACAGCGCGTTCATTCCCTGCATTCGGCGGTAACGCACGACGATGTCCTGGAGGACATTGTTCAGGGCATGCCCCATGTGGAGAATTCCCGTGACATTCGGCGGCGGGATGACAATCGAAAACGGCTTTTTTGCACTGGCATCCGCCGCATGAAAAAGATCTTGATCCAGCCAGTATTGATACCATTTGGCCTCCGCTTCGCGGGGCTCATACACCTTGGGTAACGAACCTTTTCCCATTCATCCTCTCCAGTCGTACTTGAATTCAATAGCGCAACTCTTCCCTCATTTTGCGGATTACGAGCAGCGCGTCCGCCCCGGCTATCGGGGCATACGGGGCGAATTCCCCCGATGTGATGTCCCGGACCTCCATCAGCCCCCGGGAGGTTGCCACCATCACCGCATTGAAATAGGGAAAATCGGCCCGCAGATCGGGAAAGGGGGAAGAACGGCCGATAAATCGCGTCGAAAGGGCGTTGTTCCCCGTGACCTTGACCAGGATGTCTTCGATCATCATCGCATAGCTTGCCCGGTCCACCAGCCCGTCCGGCCGGAAATTCCCGTCCGGATAGACATCGAGACCCCGCATCCCGATCCGAATCATCCGCTCGATGTATTCCCGGAGCGGGTGGCCGCCGATATCCGCCGCGCCGGTCCGCCCGGCGGCAATCGGCTTCGTCTTTTCCCTGTCCTTTAAGGCCGTGTCGAAGGTCTTCGGCGTCTGGCCGGCGTAGAGGGCGTCGATCTTCAGCTCCTCCAGAAAGAGTGCCGCCGCATCCGCCCGGGTGATCCGTTCGACCAGCGCGATCTTTTTCCCCGTCGCCGTCCCCGGCATCGCCCGCTGGATCTTCTGCACCAGCTTCCACCGGTCGTCGGCCTCCTTGATGAAATCCCCGTTGATATCCAGGACCCGGCTGAACATCCGGCCGGACCGGTCCAGATCGAGCGCCGCCAGATAGGCCTCCCCCATGAAATAATGGGCTGAGGCGGCCTTCGGATCGATCAATACCGCCCGGTCGAAGGCATCCTTCGAGGATATAAGCCAGGCATCATCGGGCCCGCATTCGGTTCCGATGCGCAGACACACCGAATGGCTCAGGGTATTCACCCGGATGAATCCCACCAGAACAAAGATCTTCTCCTGGTCGTTCCGGGTCTGATTCTCCGCCTGCTTGAGGGACTCCAACCCGCCTGTGAAATCCCCTTGGCAGGCCTTGACAAGTCCGGCCCCGGCGTGGGCACGCGCATACCGCGGATCCAGCCGCAGGGCGAGTTCGAATTCGCGGCCCGCATCGGCGAATTTTTCCTGATTCAGCAACCGGATGCCGGTAAAGGTGTGGTGCTCCGGCGTATCGAGCTGGCTCAGGGGCGGTTGAGCCTTCGATCCGCAGGAAACCATCAGGACGCCTGCGGCCAAAACCACCAGGAAGCGGGACAGGTTCATGGGTTTCATGCGGCTGACCATCGCCTTCTCATTTCTGTAGGAACTCCCCGTTTCAATGCGGATATTCCCCCTGCAAGTTCTCACTGTTCCTTATCTTCATCCCCTTTTCAAGTCAAGCAAATTGAAGATCTCCGCAGCAAGCTGCGGGGAATGGCTCGCCGGCGGATTCCCCGCTTTGCCGGATATGGATCTCCCAAGATGCCGTGCAAACGGGCGGCAAGCACGGTTGCGGAGTTCCCTTTCCGCCATCCACTTCACGACCGGCTGTCGAGAAAGACCCCGATCCGCTCGGACGCCGCCTCGACATCCCCCGGGTCGAGCCAGCCAACCTCCCGATCGGCGGCAAACCAGGTCATCTGCCGTTTTGCGTAGCGGCGGGTGTCCCTTTTGATCAGATCCATTGTCCGCTCCAGACCCTGCCGTCCCGCAAGGCAGTCCATCATGTGCCTGTACCCCAAGGATTGCATTGACTTGAGCGATTCTCCCCAACCCCGTCCGAGAAGCCTCCGGACCTCTTCGGGAAAGCCGTCCGCGATCATCCGTTCCGTCCGCCGGTCGATCCGATCGTTCAGGCGTTCCCGGTCCAGCCGGAGGCCGATCCTCAGGACCGCATAGGGTGCATTCCGGAAACCGTGTTCCTGCTGATGCTCCACAATGGACCGACCCGTCAGCTCCAGAACCTCCAAGGCGCGGATGATCCGGACGCCGTCATGCGGATCGATCCGGTCGGCGGCCCGGGGATCCCTTGTCCGCAGCCTCCCGTATAGATAAGCACTCCCCCGGGTGTTCATCTCCTGCTTCAGTTCCCGCCGCAGCGCCTCATCCGCCCCCGGTCCGTCGATCAGCCCTCCGAGGAGGACCCGGATATAGAGCCCCGTCCCCCCGACGACGAATACCGGCTTCCCCTGCCGCTGTAAAGAATCGATGACCCCGTGGGCCAACCCGATATAGCGCGAAGCGTCGAAGGGCTCATCCGGATCAACCACATCGATGAGGTGGTGGGGGATGCGCCCCCGCTCCTCCGGCGTCGGCTTTGCCGTGCCGATATCCATGTGCCGGTAAACCTGCATGGAATCGGCGCTGACGATCTCGCCGCCCCACCGGCCGGCCAGTTCCAGCGCCATCCCCGTTTTTCCGACGCCGGTCGGTCCAACGATGCAGATCAACCTGGGTTTGGGATCGTCAAGACCGGCCATGCCTTACGCTATCTCCTCTTGAAGAGCTTCTCCAACTCGCCTTTGGAGACGGCAACCGTCAGGGGTCGCCCGTGCGGACAGGTGGCGGTGCGGGGAAGCGCATCGAGATCGCGGCAGAGGCTTTCGACCTCCGGGGCGCTTAGTCCCCGGTTTGCCTTGACGGCCGCCCGGCAGGCGAGGGCCGTAAAGATCCGCTCCCGCCTCTCCGTCAGCGGCAGGTTGCGATCCCCTTCCATGCATTCGCTTAAAAGATCGCCGATCAGCGTCCGCGCCTCCGCATCGGACAGGAAGGCGGGAATGGCCTTCACGACGACGGAATCCCCACCGAAGGCCTCCACCTCCATTCCCGCCTCCTCGAGAATCGGGATGGATTCCGTCAGGAAGGTAAGATCGCGGGGGGGGAGACTGACCACCTCGGGCAGCAGCAGACGCTGCCCGGGCGCGCCCCCTTGCGTCTCCGCCGCCCGTTTCTTCAGCCCTTCGAACAGGATCCTCTCATGGGCGGCATGCTGATCGATGAGAACCATCCCGTCCTCCGCCGCAAAGACGAGGTAGGTTCCCGCCACCTGGCCGAGATAAACCAGATCGGAAAAGCGACGCTTTTCTTCCTGCGGTTCCGTTTCCGGCCGGGAAGCGCGGGAAATCATCGCCGCCGGGGTCGGCGGCGCTTCCGGATGGGACACGGCCGGTCGCCCGAAGAAGAGTTTATCCGGCCCCGAGGAGATCCGGTACCGCTTCAGGGCCTCTTCGACGCGTGCGGTATAGTCGTCACGCACTGCGGACGATCCGGCTTTCTGTTCTGCGGTCGGCGACCCCGCGCCGATTGCGCTGCCCAGGGTCTCCACGATCAGCGCGTAGATCCCCCGCGGATTGCGGAAGCGAACCTCCATCTTCGTGGGATGGACGTTGACATCCACCTCGCCGGGCGGCACACTCAGGAAAAGAACAGCCGCCGGATAGCGCCTGGGTTCGATGATCCTGCGGAAGGCCGTCATGACCGCGTGGTTCAGCAGATAATCCTTGACGAACCGGCCGTTCACGTAAAGGTATATCTGGGCGTTGCTGGAGCGGGTGAATTCCGGACGGGATACAAACCCCTTGACCCCTGCACCCTCCGTCTCTCCCGCCGCCGGGACAAGCTGCCCTGAAAAATCCCGGCCCAAGGTGAGAGCGATCCGTTCCGCAAGATCCTTTGCGGCCGGAACATTCATCAGTATCCGGCCACCCGCGGAGACCCGAAGGCGAATCCCCGTCCGGGCCAGCGCAAGGCGCGTGATCCAGTCAAGGCAGTACCCCTGTTCGGTCATCTCCCCCTTGAGAAACTTACGGCGGACGGGAACCGGTTCAAAGATGCGGCTGATCTCTATGGATGTGCCGGCCGGACAGCCTGCATCGGTCTGCTCCCGGATCGCCCCTCCCTCGATGATGATCCGCGTACCGACGGGTGATTCGGTCCGGCGGGTCACCATCTCCACACGGGAGATCGAGGCGATGCTGGGCAGCGCCTCGCCCCGGAAACCGAAAGAACAGACCCGGTATAGGTCCTCGAACACCTTGATCTTGCTCGTCGCATGGCGGGCAAAGGCCAGGGGAACATCCTCCGGTGCGATCCCTTCCCCGTTATCGGTTACGCGGATGGCCTGGCAGCCGCCCTTCTCCAGTTCCACGGAGATGTCCGTTGCCCCCGCATCCAGCGCGTTTTCCAACAACTCCTTCACGATGGACGCCGGTCTTTCGACCACCTCACCCGCAGCGATCCGGTGGGTCAGCGTCTCCGGCAGAACAATAATTTTACCCGGCAATGTCCCTCCCTCTCCCGATCATTTACAGGCTGTTCAAAAACGTCCAGATGCAAGGCCCCCGATATCCTGAGCCGTGAGGCGTACTTTATGGTACGTTGAACGGCGAAGGATGAGGGAAACGCAGCAGATGGGCGTTTTTCAACAGCCTGCTATTTGCTGCAGCCGGTCCTCTCCAGATAATCCTGAAGGGCGATCTGCCAGAATTTCATGGCCTTGCCGGTTGCCTCCGAAAACTTCCGGGAGCTGAGCACGCTCCAGGCAGGCCTGACCGCAGGCCGTGCCAGACCGGCCGACCGGATCGGCCGGACGGTTACATCGTTCATCCCCGCATACTGCAATATCTTGCATGCAAATTCATACCAACTGCACCGGCCGCGGTTGGTCAGATGAAAAAGACCGTCATGCCCCCCCTCAATGAGCAGTTGGACGGCGGCGGCGAGATCCCAGGAGTAGGTGGGGGCGCCGATCTGATCATCCACGACATCCAGGGTCTTGACTGCGGCAGCCTTCTCCAGAATGGTCTTCACAAAATTCCTGCCGTTTTTGCCGTAGAGCCAGGCCGTCCGGATCAGCAGCCAGCGGTCGGAAAGGGCCTGGAGAAACCGCTCCCCTTCCAGCTTGGAAGCGCCATAGACATTCAACGGGGCCGGTTCATCCTCCTCGACATACGGGGTCCCCTTCCGGCCGTCGAAGATATAATCGGTGCTGAAATGGACAATCCGGATACCCCTCCCCCGGCAGGCCAGCGCGATGTTCTTGACGCCGATGGCATTGACGGCGAAACAACGGTCGTGATCCGTCTCGCAACCGTCCACATTGGTATAGGCGGCCGCATTGATGACCACCTCCGGTGAGCATTCCGCGATCACACGTCCGCAGTCCTCCTCGGCGGCGATGTCGAAATCACCCACATCCTTTCCCGTCACGTCGTGAGCGGCCATCAGGCGGAGCATCAGATCGCTCCCCAGCATTCCCTTGTGTCCAAAAATCAGTATCTTCATCCGTATCTCACTTCCTTGAGAAACAACCCCTGCGGCGGCGCCGTCATGCCTGCCTTTCTGCGATCATTCGCCGCCAGAATTCCGACCACATCCTCCCGGGAACACCTTCCCCGGCCGATATCGACCAGGGCGCCGACGATGTTTCTCACCATATACCTCAGGAAGCCATTAGCTTCCATGGAAATGTGGATCATGTCGTCGGCATCCTTCATCAGGCCGAGATCGAGAATGGTCCGGATGTGATCCGTGCTGTCCGTGTGCGTGGAACAGAACGAGGAAAAATCATGTGTCCCGCGGAAGAGATCCAGCGCCCCCCCAATCCTCTCCAGGTCAAGCGGTACCCAGATGAACCAGGCGTACCGTCGTTCCAGGGCCGGCCGGACCGGTCGGTTGCAGATCCGGTAAACGTAAACCTTGCTTTTCACGTCGAAGCGGGCATGAAAGGATAGATCGACCTCCCGGACCTCCCGGACGGTGATATCCGCCGGGAGAAGGCTGTTGATCCCCATCAGAATATTTCTCTCGCCGAGGCGGGAGGCGGTGTGAAAATGGGCGACCTGACCGATCGCGTGGACCCCCGCATCCGTGCGACCCGAACCGATCACACGACTCTCCTCGCCGGTCATCCGGCCGATGGACTCCTCGAGGAGCTGCTGAATGGAAAGGCCGTTCTGCTGGCGCTGCCAGCCGCAGTAGGCAGTGCCGTCATATTCGACAATCAGTTTAATATTTCTCATCGCTTCGTTTCACGATCCTGCCGATTCGAACCCAACTCTTTGCGCCGGCCTGCCGGGACTTTCCCGATTCAGGATTCGTTCCGCCCGCACCGGATGGGGAAACCGAGCAGCCATGAATTCTGTTGAAAAAGTCCGGACAAGACTGATATAAGCCGCATATCCCAACAGGGCGCCTCCGGTCAAGCTGGAAAGTGTCCGGAAAGCCTTTCATGGGGATAATCAAACAGGCGAGGGGTGAGCGATGGGAAACGATCAGAAGGGGTTGACGGAAGAAAAAATCGGGATGTTTGAAGAGAAAAAAGCGGCCCTGCTGACGATGGGCGGAGAGAAGATGGTTCTCAAACAGCACGAGCAGGGGAAATTCACCGCCCGCGAGAGAATCGATCGCCTCTTCGATCCGGGGAGCTTTCAGGAGGTTCAACTGTTCGTGAAGCACCGTTCAACGCTGTTCGGTCTCGGGGAGAAGGAGATCCCGGCCGACGGTGTGATTACCGGCTTCGGCCGGATCAACGGCCGGACCGTCTTCGCGGCCGCCCAGGACTTCACCAGCTCCGGCGGCAGCCTCGGGGAGATGCATGCCAAAAAGATCTGGAAGGTGATGGACATGGCCCAGAGCGCCCAAAAGCCTTTTATTTCCCTGAACGACTCCGGCGGCGCCCGAATCCAGGAGGGGGTCCCCTCCCTGGAGGGCTACGGCGGCATTTTCTACCGCAACACCATCGGCTCCGGCTACATCCCCCAGATTACGGCGATCATGGGTCCCACGGCGGGCGGGGCGGTCTATTCCCCGGCCCTGACGGACTGGGTCTTCATGGTCAAAAAGAGCAGCTTCATGTACATCACGGGCCCCGACGTGATCAAGGCGGTCATCGGCGAGGAGGTGAGCCATGAAGAGCTGGGCGGCGCCATCACCCATGCCACGAAGAGCGGCGTCTGCCACTTTGCCACCGAGAGCGACGAGGACTGCCTTGCGAAGATCCGGACGCTCCTCTCCTACCTGCCCGACAGTTGCCACAGCCCGCTGCCGGTCACGCTCGGCACGGACAGCCCGGACCGGGAATGTCCCGAACTGGACGCGATCATCCCGGATCGGGCCAACCGGGCATACGACATGAAGAAGGTGATCGCGGCTGTTGCGGACGGGGGCGTGATGTTCGAACCCCATGAACTCTGGGCGAAAAACATGGTCGTCACCTTCATCCGGGTCATGGGCCGGCCGGTCGGCGTGATTGCCAACAACCCCAAGTTCAACGCGGGCGTTCTCGACGTCCAGGCCTCCGACAAGGCCTCCCGGTTTATCCGGTTCTGCGATGCCTTCAATATCCCGCTTCTGACCTTTTCGGATGTCCCGGGTTACATGCCCGGCACGCAGCAGGAGTGGTCGGGGATCATCAGTCACGGGGCGAAGATCCTCCACGCCTATTCCGAGGCGACGGTCCCCAAGATCACGGTCGTCACGAGAAAAGACTATGGCGGGGCCTACATCGCCATGTGCAGCAAGCATCTCGGGGCCGACTACGTCATGGCCTGGCCGTCGGCCGAGATCGCCGTGATGGGGGCGGAAGGGGCCTGCAACATCATCTACCGGAAGGAGATCGCGACGGCGCCCGACCCGGCGGGAAAGAGGGCGGAACTGGTCCGCTCCTACGAGGAGCAGTTCAACAACCCGTACTTCGCCGCCGGTCTCGGGATGATCGAGGAGATCATCCGTCCCCGGGATACGCGCCGACGGGTTGTCACCCTGCTGGATACGCTCCGGGACAAGACGGAGGTCCGGCTCCCCAAGAAACACAACAACATCCCGTTGTAAAAAAGATTTTAGCGGAGTAATTTTCTGAGGAAATTTTGTATGGCGTATCTCGCCAGGATCCCCATGTAGTGGGGTGCTCGTGCAAGCCAGGCGCCGGCGATAAAGACCAGATAGGAGAGACCGTAGGTCGTCGGGCAGCCGATGACGGCGATCATCGGTTCCCGGAACCAGGCTGCCAGAACGCCCAAAGCAGCCACTGCCGGCCAGCCGATTACATAACTCAAGCCCATCAAGATCAATCCGGTGATCAACCGCTTTGTCGGACGCTCGTTGAATTCACCAAGATCCGTCGGATTCTCAAGTATCTCAATGATATATTTCCTCCCGGCAAGGTATTTGACCATTTTTCTTCGAATCATAAAACCTTATCCATTTCTTGACAGGGTAAAATGCTCATATTATAGGGACATGGCAAAGAAAAAGGACACTTGATCGGGGATACCGTGAAGAAAGAGACCAATGGCTGGGATTTTTTTGATCGCATCTACTGCATCTCCCTGGAAGAGCGTGAGGACCGGCGGCAGGCGGCGGCGGCCGCATTCTCCAAAGTAGGACTGACCGGAAAAGTTGAATTCGTCATTGTCAAACGTCATCCCTTCAATGTCGAACAAGGGATGTATGAATCCCACATAACCTGCCTGCGTAAAGGCTTGGAAGCCGGCGCGGAGAGGATCGTCGTTTTCGAAGATGACATCTTGTTCGACCGCTTCGACGCGGAGCACTTCAAGCAATGCACTCAATTTTTGGTGGAACATCCGAACTGGAAAGTGCTGCTTTTGGGGGCCTTAATACGCTCAAGCCGGAGAACGACCAATCCGTACATACAAAAAGTCGGCTACCAGAGCCTTGCACATGCGTATGCCTTAAACAGACCTTATGCGGAAACCGTGGCTTGTCAACCCTGGCAGGGGATTATCATCGACACCCTTTTTCGGCCCCTGACGGATCACCTCTATGCCGTTTATCCCATGTTTGCGTTCCAAAACGATTTTGTTTCGAACAATGACAAATACCCGGGCCTTGAGCGTTTCAGGCGATTGTGCGGCGGGCTGGAGCGGATTCAAAAGGCAAACGAATTCTATCAGCGCCATAAATTGGGTGTTATTGCCACCCACATCATGCTTCTTTTATCGCTTCTGATCGTTCTCCTCGCTCGATGATTCTGCCGTACATCTTGAATCGACAGAGAGGGCTTCGGCCAGGACCACGGCAAAGGCGGCGGCGCCCTCTCCGGCGCCCACGAGTCCCATCCCTTCATTCGTCTTGGCCTTGACACTCACCCGGGAGGAGGAAATCCGGAGGACTCCGGCGATGTTTCCGGCCATGGCCGGAAGATGGGGGGCCAGTTTCGGCCTTTCCAGAACAATCGTCGAATCCACGTTGCCGATCTGATAACCCTTCGCGGCGGCAAGCGCCCGCACCCGTTCCAGGAGGATCAGACTGGAGATGTCCCGATAGGCGGGATCCGTGTCCGGGAATTGCCGGCCGATGTCGCCCTCGCCGACAGCGCCCAGAATTGCGTCGCAGACGGCATGGATCAGGACATCGGCGTCCGAATGGCCCCAAAGCCCTTTTTCATGCGGGATCTCCACCCCGCCCAGGACCAGCCTCCTCCCCGCCGCGAGACGGTGGCTGTCATAGCCGAAACCGATTCTCATCCCGTTCTCCTGCAAACGATCCCCTCACCCTGCGCCAGGTCCTCCGGCGTCGTTACCTTGATATTATCCTTGTCGCCCATGATCATCCGGACGGGGATTCCTGTTCTCTCGACCAGAGAGGCGTCGTCGGTGCCGTAAAACCCATCCGCCGCGGCCCTCTCGTAAGCCGCAAGGATCACTTCCCTCCGGAAGGCCTGCGGGGTCTGCGTCAGCCAGAGACCTTCCCGTGACACCGTCCTGACGACCTGTCCCGTCCCATCCACCTCTTTCATGGTATCCCGGACCGGAATACCGGTGCTCACCGCGCCGTACTTCTGTGCCCCGGCGACGGCGCGTTCGATCAGATCCCCGGTCACGAAGGGCCGAACGCCGTCATGGATGACGATTACCCCGTGTTCGTCACACACATGCGCGAGTGCGTTTTTCACCGAATCCTGCCTCTCTCTTCCGCCGGCAAGAACCAGCGTGACCCGGGAAAAGCCGTACCGTTCAACAACAGCCCGCCGGACCTCCGCGATATCCCCTTCCGGGACCGCGAGAAGAATTTCATCGATGAAGGGGGAGCGTTGAAATGCGCCGAGGGTATGCGCGAGAATGGGGATTCCGGCAAGCAGCAGGTACTGTTTGGGGATCTCCCTTCCCATGCGCCTTCCCGTTCCACCCGCGGGGATGATCGTGACTGTCTTCATACTACCGCCGTCCTGAAAAAAAAGGCCCGGTGATTGCGTATCACCGGGCCCGAATACCGTTACTGTTTTGCGTTTATCCCGACGGGTTTCTTGTCCGAAATGGCTGATTTCAGTTCCGAAAAAATCATCCGGCCGGCGGTCGTCTGCAGAACGCTTGTCACCAGCGCCTCCACAGTCACTCCCTGGTATTTCTGCGCGTTGTCCACGATGATCATCGTGCCGTCGTCCAGATAAGCCACCCCCTGCCCCGGCTCCTTGCCGTCCTTGATGATCTTTACGGTCATCAATTCTCCCGGCAGAACCACCGGCTTCAGTGCATTGGCCAGTTCATTGACGTTGAGGATTTTGATCCCCTGCAACTCGGCTACCTTGTTCAGGTTGAAATCATTCGTGATGATCTTTCCGCTGGTCTTTTTCGCCAGGGCCACCAGCTTGGCATCCACCCCCTTGATCTTGGGAAAATCGTGGTCGACCACGTCGATGTAAATGCCGCTGCTCCGCTGCATACGGTTGAGGATGTCCAACCCCCGCCGGCCGCGGGCCCGCTTCATGGAATCCGATGAATCTGCTATGTATTGGAGTTCGTCGAGGACAAAGCGTGGGACAATCAGGTTGCCTTCCAAAAAGCCGGTATCGCAGATATCGGCGATGCGGCCGTCGATGATAACGCTGGTATCCAGAATCCGGTAATCGCTGAGCTCTTTGGCCGGCCCCCAGCCGAAAAGGCTGACCTCTTCCACTTTCTTCGATCCGAGGACAAGTCCCAGATAACCCATGATGCCGGTGAGCAAGGCGTAGATCCAGGGCACGACCTGCCGCTTTTCCATGATATTACTGACAAAACTCAAGCCATAGGCAAATAAGAAAGCAATCAGCAGACCAATGATGATCCCCACCACGCCGCCCAGAATCACCCGCAGAGAGACCTTCCGGATGGCCCGCTCGAGCTGGATTACAAACAGGGCCATCAACAAACCCAAAAACAGTCCGATAGCCCATTGCCACCACTGACCATAACTGTGGTACGCAATCGAATAACCGCTTACGGAACATGCCAGGATCAAGATAAACTTCACAATCACATCCAATCACCTCCTTCCCGATCGATATTATAAAGCCCCCGTTTTCCGCATCCCGGCAAAGCCGCAGAAAACGTTCATTTCTGTTCATTCTTATGAATTTTAAATTGATCTCGGTGCTATTTTCTTTTCAAAGAACATCACCATAAAAGGACAGGCGTCATTGCACGGTAAAGATGATCCGCAGATCCTCTTCGATCTTGGTCTCCTCGGCATTGCTCGCCACCGAGATCTCCTTAATGAGGAGGTTCTTCGCCGTATCCATCATTTTCCTCTCCCCGAAGGAGAGGTTTTTGTCGCTTTTCAGGATAAAAAGATCCCGCAGGACCCGCGCAATCTCGAATACCGATCCCGTCTTGATCTTCTCCAGATACTCCCGGTACCGCTTGTTCCAGGTCTGCTTGTCGATCGTGACATCCTTGTTTCTAAGGATCGCATAGACCTTGGGGATTTCTGTTTCCAGGATCACTTCGCGCAAACCGACCGATTTCGCACTGTCCATGGGAATCATGATCTTCATGCCATTGCCCATGATCTTCATGATGTAGAAAAGTTGTTTGCTTCCCCCGACCTCCCGGTTTTCGATGGCCTCAATCACCCCGACTCCCTGTGCCGGATATACCGCCAAATCTCCTATCTTGAACATTTTCACACCCAAATAATTTATTTTGAACACAGCAACTTATCAGATTCTGTAAGAACAGTCAATACGATTTACGATTCATATCGGGTGTCGTATATTTTCTCTTTTTTCCCCCATTTTGCGAAATCTGCCGGTCACCCGTTACGGAAGAAAGAAGAGGGGATTGCGCGCCTTGTTCTTGTGACGGATCTCGAAATGGAGATACGATTCCTCCTGAGGATCAGCCTTGCCGAGAAACGCAATCCTGTCACCCTTCCTGATCCGGCTTTCCACCCGGACGGTTCTAATTCCCAGGTGGGTATAGACACTCGCATACTGCTCCTCATGCTGGATGATGATCGTCTCTCCGTAATCCTTGAGGTGGGCGGAGAAGATCACATTTCCGTCCGCCGCCGCCTGCACGGCTGTTCCCTCGCCCGCCGCAATCCGAATACCGTTGTGATACATCCGGTTGGGCTGGATTCCGAAACGCGAAACCACCTTTCCCCGGACGGGCCAGACAAAGCGCTTCTTGTCAAACTGGATCTGATCCGTCTTCCCGTCGTTTTCCTTCGGTTTGACCGGCTGATCGGTAATCTCCTTGTTGTCCGGTTTGCCTGAAGTTCTGGCGATTTCCTCTCTTTCCGGTTTCACGGAAGTTCTGCGCGTGGCCGAATCCCTTTCCGACGTACTGGATGGTTCCGGGCGATCCCTCACCGCAACTTCAGCCGGCGATGTCTCCCGATGCTTCTCCAGTTGCGCCGCCGCTTCCCTGTTCCAGGTTTCCGGTTTCGAAACAGACTTGGGGATTGTTGCGGACCCTCGGTCCTCGCTGGCAGCGGCCGGGGGAGTCTTCGGCCGGGCCGCAGTCATGACATCGTCCACCACCTGGTGCGCATCGGGGATGAAGATAACGCCGTCCGCCTCGATCCGGTTGGGATTGCTGATATTGTTGATCTCCGCAAGCTCCTGAAGGTCGACGTGATAGGCCCGGGCGATGATCGAAAGGGTCTCCCCACTCTTGATGCGATGATAGACCCCGCGGGGTCGGTCGCCCCGGACGGGATAACCCGAGCAGGAGAGAATCAGCAGACCGGACAGAATCAATCCGATGTATTTTCGAAGCATCAGTCTGTATGAAAAAACGTTGGAAAGGGTTGTTTTTCCCGTCAATTTCCCCATCCGTGCTCCCCGATCAGATCCACGAAACGGCAACCGCCGAGTTCCTCCCGTTTCACCTCTTCCGGATTTTCCGACAGGCGGGTCAGCTTCAGGAGGGTCTGGGAGTGACGGCTTCCCACAGGGATTACGAGGCGGCCGCCGATTGCGAGCTGTTCAATCAGAATTCGGGGAATCAGCGGCGCGCCGGCGGTCACAAGGATCGCTGCAAACGGGGATTCCTCTCGCCACCCGTACGTTCCATCCCCCACCCGGATGGCGACATTGTAATAGTTCAGCGCATCGAGAACCCTCCTCGCCCCGGTCGCAAGCAGGGCAATGCGCTCGATGGAAAAGACCCTGTCGGCCAGCTCGGCGAGGAGGGCGGTCTGATAACCGGACCCGGTTCCGATCTCAAGCACCTTTTCTGATCCGGTCAGAGCCATCGCCTCAGACATCAGTGCAACGATGTAGGGCTGGGAGATGGTCTGCTGCCGTCCAATGGGAAGGGGATTGTCGTTATAGGCCTGATCGATCAGACCTTCATCAACGAAAAGATGGCGGGGTATTTTCTCCATGGCCGTGAGGACCCGATGATCTGCGATGCCTCTCGCCCGGATCTGGGCATCGACCATCTTCATCCTCTGTTTCTGATATCGATCCGTCACGTTTCCATCCCAATGATCGCTGTCCCGGCTGCCTCCGCGCCCCTGATCGGGAATCACGGCATCACCCAAGCGGGAACCGGCGCGTTCCAAGATTCGCCGAAACCGCACCTCCCGCAAACCCGATCAACAAAAGTAAGCGTTTTCCTTATACCATTAAACATCCGATTTTTCAAGCACCAAGCGCCTTCGTTGTCAGATTTTACTTTACAGCTTACCCTCTTCCGTAGAGAATGATTAGATTGTGAAGGCTTTGCCGGAACGGATTCCAATCCATCCCGATTCCGCACGAACAGCCTTCCATGAAGGGGACCGGAAGATCAGAGGTACACCTGCCCCGCCGGGAAGCGGTCAGATCCGCTTAGCCGACGGGGAGCATCGAGACCTTTGAAAAACGAACCATTTGTCATTGCGAGGAGGCCAAAGGCCGACGAAGCAATCCAATAACTGTATTGATGAGATTGCTTCGAGCTGAAGCTCTCGCAACGACTGCGTCGGATTGCCGCGGCGCTGCGCGCCTCGCAATGACAGGAAGAGCAGAAATTCAAAGGTCTCGCATCAGGAGGGAAAAGCATGCGGATCAATCAGGGCATCATCGTCCTCGTCGAGGGGGACATCACCGAAGAGGAAACCGACGCCATCGTCAATGCGGCCAATTCGGGCCTCCGGGGCGGGGCCGGTGTGGACGGCGCGATCCATCGGGCCGGCGGTCCTTCCATCATGGCCGAATGCAGGCGGATCGGCGGCTGTCCGACCGGCCAGGCCGTCATTACAACCGGCGGGGAGCTGAAGGCGAAACATGTGATCCACACCGTGGGGCCTGTCTATCGCGGCGGGACGAAGGGGGAGGCGGATCTCCTCGCAAGCGCCTACCTTTCCAGCCTCAAGCTCGCCGCCGCACAGGGGCTCAAGAGCGTCGCCTTTCCCGCGATCAGCACAGGGGTCTACGGCTACCCTCTCGCCGAGGCGGCCCGCATCGCCCTCGCAACAGCGATCGATTACCTGCGGCAGCACACGGACCCGATGATCGTCCGTTTCGTCCTCTTCGACCGCCGGACCTATGAAGCCTTTGCCGGTGAGTTGAAGAAACTCAGCGGATGAACACCACGGCGCAGGACGGATCAAACCTCCGTCTTCTTCGTCACATCCCGCTTGATCGCATTTACCGTATCCTCCAGCACGGGAAAGCAGTTCTCCCGGAGAGTGCCGGCCACAACCACATACATGACGTCGTCTCCGACAAGGAGCTTCCCCTCGCGGATCTCCGCCAGCACCTCGACAATCCCCGGCCGCCCTTTCATCTCCGCGAGGATCTCCGCCAGGCGCGCGCGATCTGCCTTCACGGTAAGTTCCGTCACGGGCCTGCCGTCCCGCGCCGTTGCGCGGACCACCCCGTTGTGGCAGAGGATCATCCCCACCCGTTGATAATCAGGGTGCGCCTTGACCCTGTTGATCAGATCCATCAAACCCATTGTTTTCTTCTCCTTCCATCAAAAGCACGAGCCCCCTTGACCCGATTGGCGAACTGTGAGAAAAGCAGCCATGCGAAAAAGGGCCGCGCAATCCAAACCGGAAATCATCGGGGAGATCCTCCGGAAGGTTCTCAAGAAGAGGAACATCCCCCATACCGCAACGGACCGGCGCCTCCTCGACCTCTGGTCGCGGGCCGTCGGTCCCCAGATTGCCGCCCGGACCCTGCCCGAAACCGTGAAACGGGGCACCCTCTATGTCCGGGTATCCTCATCCGTCTGGCTGCATCAGCTCCAGTTCCTCAAAGAGGAGATCCTCGGCAAGGTCAATGAACTCTCGGGAAAGGAGGAGATCCGCAGCATCTTCTTCTCGATCGGCGAAATCCCGCCCCCCCCTCCGGGCACGGCCGATCCGCCGCCGGCCGCTCCCGTCCCGGCGCCCCTCCGGAAGCGCGACCGGGAGATGATGCGGGAGAGTCTTGACGCCGTCCGGGACCCGGAGCTCCGGGAGATTCTGGAGAGGGTCATGGCCCGGGAGATTAGCCGCCGTCGCGAGCGGGAAACAGGGAAAGATTCCTGAAGATTTCCGTCATCTCCGCGGTGTACCCGCCCGCCGCCTCATGGATGAAAAGCGGCGGCAGAACCTTCAGCTCCTCCCCGCCTCCCTTCACCCCTTCCAAGAGCACAAACGCCCCTGAACCTCCGCGGTGGGAGTGGACCAGCCGCAGCCGTTTGGGTTCGATCCGGCTTTCCCTCATTCGCGCGAGCAGTTCGACCATCCGGGTCGCAGGATAGATTGCATACGCGCGGCCATCCGGTCGGAGGGCATAGACGGCGGCGGCGAGGAAATCCGCTGCCGTCCCCGCGATCTCATGCCGGGCCAGGGCCTTCTCGGAATCCGGATTCGTCCGCCCCGACCGGAGGCGCCGGTAAGGGGGATTGAAGACGGCTGCCGAAAAGGATTGCGGCCCGCAGAGGGTCTCCGGACGGCGGACATCCCCCCGGCGGATCTCCACCCGCCCTTCGAGACCATTCAGAATGACGCTCCGCTTTGCCATCGCCGCAAGTTCTTCCTGAATGTCAATTCCCAGGACACGCCCGCAGCAGAAGCGTTGCGCCAGGATCAGCGCGATGACCCCGCCCCCGGTTCCCAGGTCGATCAGGTCATCCCCCTCCCGGAGGGCGGCAAAATGGGCCAGGAGGAGCGCGTCGAGTGAGAAGCGGTACCCCCTTTTCTTCTGGATGATCCGCAGGCGGCCGTCGAGAATCGCATCGACCGTTTCTCCTTCTGACGTGTGCAACTCTACTTCCATGATCACTCCAGGAGATGGACGAACAGGCCGCTCCGGAGTTTCGGTTCGAACCAGGTGGATTTCGGCGGCATGACCTTCCCCCGGTCCGCCACGGCCATCATCTGCGCCACCGTGGGGGGATAAAGGGAAAAGGCAACGGCGAACCCGGCCTGGTCGACGAGCCTCTCCAGCTCCGCCATCCCCCGGATACCCCCGATGAACTCGATCCGCTTATCCGTCCGCTGATCCCGGATGCCGAGGACGGGACCAAGGAGGTTCTCCTGGAGAAGCGAGACATCGAGACCGGCAACGGGGTCGTCCTCCCGCAGGATCCCCGCCCTGGCCGTAAGCCTGCGCCATCCGCCTTTCAGATACATCCCGAATTCATGCGGCCGCCCCGGTGATTTTGCGGTAAAATTCCCGGTCACCAGGAAATCATCACCGATCCGTTTGAGAAATTCCGCTTCCGTGAGGCCGTTCAAGTCCCTAACAGCGCGGTTGTAATCCATGATCCGGAGCTGATCGTGGGGAAACAGCACCGCCAGCAGGAAATGATGCTCTCCGTCCCCCGAGTCACCGGGATTCCGGGAGCTTCGGAGTCGGGCAACGTTCGCGGCCGCCGCGGCCCGGTGGTGGCCGTCGGCGATGTAGAGGGCCTCGACGGGGGTGAAACCTTCCACCACCTCCCGGATCTCCGCCGGATCCCGAATGATCCATACCGTATGGCGGATGCCGTCGTCGGCCGTGAACTCATATTCGGGCGGCCGTTTTACGACCTGCGCGGTCAGCCGGTCGATCTCCTCACGCCCGCGGTATGTCATAAAGACCGGCCCCGTCTGCGCCCCGACCGTATCGATGTGCAGCGTCCTCTCCCTTTCCTTGTCCTCCCGGGTGAATTCGTGCCTGAGGATCCGCCCGGTCTCGTACTCGGCGATGCCGGCGCAGGCAACGATCCCCGTCTGGACGCGCTCCCCCATCTGTTGCCGATAGAGATAGAACACGGCGGATTCTTCCTGAAAGAGGATTCCCTGACGGATCATTCCCTCCAGATTTTCTTTGGCCCGCGCATAGATCCGCTGGTCCTCCACACCGGCCGCATCGGGAAGATCGATCTCCGATTTTTCCACGTGAAGAAAACTGAAGGGGTTGTCGCGGACCTGCTGCCGCGCCTCCGCCGCGTTCAGGACGTCATAGGGCGGAGCGGCAACCTGACGGACAAATGGCTTTCCGGGTCTCAGGGCACAAAACGGAACGACTCTGGACATGCACTTACCTCTTTCCGAAACGGCCCGGCCTGGTAGTTGAAACGGGGAAAGGGTTATTCTGAGCGACCGGCCGCCTCATTCATTTTGTTTGCAAATTCCTATCACGCCGGGATATGGAATGCAACTTGGAAAGGCCCGGTCGATCATTTCCGCGGGGCATGTTTTAGCCAAATGACGGCCGCGGTTCCGGAACGCATTTCAGAAACAAAGGGGAACGAGATGAAGATTTTCACGCGCGTATTCATTCACGGTCTCGACAGCAGCAGCCGGGGAACGAAGGGATGCTTCTTCCGGGAGCGATACCCGGGAATGTTCATGGAGGATTACTCCGGCCCCCTGGAGGAGAGGATGGCGCAGCTCGAAAGGGAGCTCACCGGGAAGGAAAATCTGATCCTCGTCGGTTCAAGTTACGGGGGGCTCATGGCGGCGATCTTTGCGTGCAGAAACGAAACCCGTGTCCGGCGGCTCATTCTTCTCGCCCCGGCCCTTGGCCACGGCGATTTTGGCGCCTGTTCCCGGCAACCGCTGCAGATCCCCGTCACCCTTTACCACGGGCTCTTCGACGATGTCGTTCTCCCCGGACCGACCCGGCAGATCGCCGCACGCCTATTCACAAATCTCGACCACCATATCGTGGAGGATGACCACAACCTGCACAGAATCTTCCCGACACTGGATTGGGACCATCTCCTGGAGATCCAAAGTGAAGGATTTGCTTGACAAGGCGGGGTGCATCCCTTAGCATCAGCCAAAATTTTCAAGGAGATCATCCGTCCCATGTACTCACGAAAAGTGGTCATCCGCTATCCGGCCGATTTTGCGGAAAAGCCCATCATCTATGAGTTGGTCAAACGCTACGACCTGCTGTTGAACATCCTGAAGGCGAGGATCTTCCCCCGGCGGGAGGGTGTTCTCGTCCTCGAACTGAGCGGCGAAAAGGAGAACTTCGACAACGGCATCCGCTACCTGAAGGGGCTGGGGCTCAACGTGGAGCCGCTCTCCAAGAGCGTGAGCCAGAACGTGGACAAGTGCGTCCACTGCGGTGCCTGCACGGCCTTCTGCCCAACCGGTTCCCTCTACTTCGACCGCGAAACCTGGAAAGTCCTCTTCGAACCGGAGCGGTGCAACGGCTGCGAACTGTGCGTCTCGGCGTGTCCCGCCAGGGCGATGGAGGTCAACCTCTTTTGATGTTTCAATAGGTTATCCGTTAACACTTATTCCCCGCTCATACTTTTTTCTCTTTTGTGACCATTTTATGACCGGTAGCCAAAAAAACGGCGTTCATCGGATTCCTGTAGATTTTCAAATTTGAAAATTTCAGGTAGAGGATGACTCTTTCTTTCACCATATCAATTCCCCTTGATCTATCGTAAGATCATCCGTTATTTATTGTAGTCAATGGCCGCGGCCAATTTGATTTTGTAGTAGAGTACGACCCGAATTGCTCAGGTGTGACCGAATGAAAAATGAAATATGCTTGACCTTGTCTCCACCTACCGAGTCAAGGTTTTTCAATATGGAACTGAAGTAAGGATAACCGGTTGTAATCTGCATTTCAAGAGGGCAAAGCTATGTTGATGTCACCGCAATCCAGATACCGGTAGGTGAACTTCCGGAGACAAGGACGGCAGAATCCATAGACACCTGGATTCGGTGATGCAGGGGATAATATCCGCCGTGGTTTTCTTCTTAAAATACCTGCAAAAGATCACGAGGCGCGAATCTCTTACGAGAATCAGGATTGATGTATTATTGTAGCTGTGGACCGCGTCGCACAGCCTCTTTACAGGCGGATCTAACATCGGCCTCTTCAAAAACTATTTTCTTGCCCTCACCATATGATTGTTCCTTACAAATCGTGACACAGTCTTCGACAGAAAGTGGAGGCGCTCCTGGATTAGGGCAGAAGGTCAATCCGAATTTAAGGCCAGGTTGCACTTCGATACCAACTCCATACTTTACTCGCATCGCGGGGATGCGGTAGCATGACTTTTGCTCAGCAACAGCAGTTGCCCTCGGGGAAACGCATGAGGTGAGGATAATTGTTGAGACCAATATCATCAAAATACCCATGACTGTTGTACGCATTATACTTTCCTCCTTTCACGCTCACATGGGCGTTTATTTCCATGGTCTGTTTTTGAAAAAGAGGCTTATTTTATGATCATGAATCTTACTTGATTTCGGTAAGAGGGCTGGCTGTAAAGTAAGAATTCATATCTTTCTTGAACAAGAAGAAAAGTGTACCAATCCAAAACCATTTCATAATCTCGGCGAATATATTCAATCCACCCTCTATCCCAATCTGTTCTTGAAGGGTCGATAATCCAAAAAGGGCTAACCCAAATACTACCCACGACCATCTTGCCAGGTTTTTCCCTTTAAGGAAGCCTATGGCAATTAAGATCTTCAATATAGCTAATCCAACTGCATATAGTAGGATAAAGATCTTTAAATTACTATGGTTATTGGGATTCCTTAAATAAGATAAGCTCTCGAACATTCCCACCCCAAATTCAATTATTGTTTCGGCGATAATGATCCAGGCCAGTGCAACGATGCCCGGTGGCTTCTTATTGATGGCCGTTTGGATTCTTTCCGGGTTCTTCATGGCTGGCCTCCTTTAAAGACTTTTTTCTTTTTCTTACTGCAATTCCAATGATAATGACAGGAATGGCCACAACGAGTAGAACTAATAATTCAGGGAGTCCCATGGGATACCTCCTTTCTTTACCCGTACAGGGTAACTAATAATATTAATATAGATCGGCATAAAATCCTCCGCAACTTCCTAATCTGGAATGAAAAAACCCGTTCTTTTATTAGCAACGGGGTATTAGTCAGCCAGTCCATATTTCCCTCCAGCATGGTTATACGGGATGGAACTCTGTCAACTGCTTTTATAGTTTCGCTTTCACTATCACGATTCCCATTCGAAATCTACTACGGAAATAAAATTATTCAATCTAACGCTTTCAGGAAGCTATACGTAACAAAATCTGATTTACTTATATATGTTGATAAGTTACATTGTGTTTACAGTATCCATAAATTCCTGTATTCGTCAAGTTGTTTTTAGATAGCGCCATTGCCAGTTCAACCG